>Ga0268262_10003426_pt1 | contig 17179 bp, 15 predicted proteins | sample TergutNc150P3_FD_190354 | JGI IMG/M metagenome (GOLD analysis project Ga0268262, IMG submission 190354) | Nasutitermes corniger P3 segment gut microbial community from laboratory colony in Florida, USA - Nc150 P3 (SPAdes) (version 2) | ecosystem: Host-associated > Arthropoda: Insects >... | reverse complement strand
TTTAAGAGCCGCGCAAAAATCTTCGACAGTACTTCCAATGGGAGAAATAACTCCCATTCCCGTTACTACTACTTTCTTTTTCACTTTCTACTCCTTAGAAGAACATTCCGCCGTCTACGGGCAGAACCTGTCCTGTAATATATGATGAAGCGTCGCTTGCGAAAAAGAGCGCCGCGTTGGCGATATCTTCCGGTTTTCCGGGACGCTTTAAGGGAACAACCTCAAGCATTTTTTGTTTGGCTTCTTCCGGCAAAACAGCGGTCATGTCAGTTTCAATATAACCGGGCGCAAGAGCGTTTACCCGCACTCCGCGGCTTGCTACTTCGTTTGCCAAACTTTTTGTTATGCCGATTAATCCCGCTTTGCTCGCGGAATAATTCGCCTGCCCGCCGTTGCCGTGAATACCGATAACGCTCGCCATATTGATAATGGAACCGGCGCGTTTGCGGATCATGTCTCTTGCCACAGTGCGGGCTACAAAGAACGCCGCAGACAGATTTATATCGATTACTTTCTGCCACTCTTCAAGAGACATTCTGAATGAAAGATTATCTTTTGTAATTCCGGCGTTGTTTACAAGTATGTCAAAACCGCCTGTCTCTTTTAAGATATTTTCTATAACGCCGTCAACCTCGCTTAACTTGCTTAAATCGGCGCTTACCCAATGGAGCTTCCCTGAAGCTTTCTCGACACGAGCGCTTAAATCGTCCGGCTCTCTTATATCAAGCCCCCAAACTTCCGCGCCTGATGCGAGGAAAAGATCGGCAATGGTCTTGCCTATGCCTCGACCCGCCCCTGTTATTAATGCTTTCTTTCCGTTAAGTTCCAAAATAGTCCTCCTTAAAAATCTTAATCAATATTATCATACATTATTAAAATTTTATAGTTTTAATATGTCTTCCGCCGTTCCCGCGGCAAAAACAGGGATTCCGCTCCCGTCTGCGGGAGATGAATCTTTCCACAAGCCCTGTAATACCTTACCCGGACCGACCTCAAGACAAGCTTCATAGCCGCCTGCCGCTATAGACGCCTCTTCTTCAGTCCAGCGGACAGGGCTTGTAATCTGCTGTAAAGCCAATTTTTTCGCCTCTTCGCCAGAATTGATTTTCTTTCCTGTAACATTGGAAAAAACAGCAATTACAGGATCGCTGAATTTTACCGACTCCAGCGTCGGGCTGAATTCATTTGCGGCGTCCGCAATAAGCGGCGAATGAAAAGGACCGGCTACCTGTAAACGGATAACACGCTTTGCGCCCGCTTCTTTAAAGCGGGTTTCCGCCTCGGTTAACGCTGCGGCTGTTCCGCTCACGACCAACTGCTTAGGCGAGTTGATGTTGGCGGCGTATAAATCTTTTAATCCTTCCTTTGTCCACTTAGCGATTAATTCTTCCACTTGCTCAGGCGCAAGACCGACGACAGCCGCCATACCCGGAGAAGCCGCAGCGTCGCCGCCGCTTGCCTCTCTAAGACGGTCTGAAGCTTTTTGCATTGCCTCGCCTCTCGCTTTAATAAGACGGAAACAGTCAGCGACACTGACTACGCCTGCGCACACAAGAGCGGCATATTCGCCGAGACTGAAGCCCGCGCAGGCGGCGGGAGCAAAGCCCTTATCTTTAAGATATTCAGCCGCCGCCAGATTAGCGACGGTTATTGCCGGCTGGGAAACATCCGTGCGTTTCAGGGTATCGGCGTCGGACTGAAGAAGTTCTTTCACGTCTTTTCCGAAAATTTCCGACGCTGTATTAAAAAGCGATTTTACAGCTTCGGATTCAAGCAAATCCATCGCCATACCGGTAAATTGCGCTCCCTGTCCGGGAAATAAATACACAACATTTTTTTTGTTCATTAAATACCTCTTTGTATTTTTACCAAATTATTATATTTCCGCCGTAGGTAAGACCTCCGCCGAATCCTACAGTGAGGATTAAATCCCCTTTCTTTAACTTGCCGCCCTTGTTCATTTCGTCCAATGCAATGGGAATTGACGCCGATGAAGTATTAGCGTATTCCTCGATATTCATATAAAATTTTTCTTCGGGGATATGCAGTCTTCTTCTTGCGGCTAGAATAATACGGGCGTTAGCTTGATGCGGAACAATCCACGCAATATCATCAATGCCGACATTTGCCGCCTTCATAAGTTCTTCTATTGTTTCGGTTATCGCTCCTACGGCAAAATTATAAACTTCCTGTCCGTTCATCTCGACGCATACCGGCAGATCAACTGTCTCGCCTTTTTTGTAAGGGTTGCGTGTGCCTCCTCTTCGCATAACAAGGCTTTCAGCGCCTGAGCCGTCGGCATGTAAAACCGAACTTAAAATGCCTTTGCGGTTTGCGTCGGTTTTTTCTATAACAACCGCCCCCGCGCCGTCGCCGAATAAAACGCAGGTTTTCCTATCTTCCCAATCAACCATTTTGCTTAATACTTCGGCTCCGATTACAAGCGCCCGTTTGCGTTCGGGACTGACGCTTAAAAGTCCTGCGGCGGTTTCTAGTCCGTAAACAAAACCCGTACAGCCTACGATAATATCCATTGCGGCGGCTTTCTTGGCTCCGATTTTATTCTGCACAATACAGGCTGTGGAAGGAACTCCAAAATAATCCGCCGTAGCGGTAGCCAAAATAATTATATCAATAGAAGCGGCAACCTCCGCCGCTACTCTGCTCTTTTCCGCAGGATCATCGCCGGAATACCCTCCTGCCATCGCAAGAGTATTAATTGCCGCTTCCGCCGCCAAATCGCTGCACGCTACCGAATCTTCCGCAAGATGACGAGCTCCAATCCCTGTGTGGGACACAATCCATTCATCAGTCGTATCAACTCGAGCCGTTAAATCCTGATTGCTGACCCTATTAGGCGGAACAGCTTTTCCGGTCGCTATAATCTCAAATGCCATAATCACCTTATGACAAAATTCAATTTTTTGTCATACTCCTATTATTTAGATATTCCTTGCTCTTGTCAAGTTATATTATAGACATAAAAACTATTTTAATCTTGCATATTTGGGTAAAAAACACGGATTATCTAAGTTTATCAACTTTGCCATAATTTGCAAATACATTTATTTTGCTGAACGCTGATCCGCGGCAATTCGGCTGTTTTCAAAGATGGTTCGCAGTTCCGCCGTTAAATTGGCTTCGTATTCTTTCGCTCCGGGTTGGACGGATACCCTATCCGTAATTACTCCGGCTTCAAAGATGTCCCATGCTTTGGAATAAAAGGGGTCGTCTTTTACATAGCCGCCGGGGATAATGTTGGAAACCCTGCCGGGAACAGCGTTTAGTTTTTCACAGAGAAGGGAACTCTTGCCGGCGAGAAACGCGAGAAAATTCCACGCTGATTCGGGGTGGGCTGTATCGGCGAAAATACCGACATAAATTGATGAGAGGCTGATGTTGTATTTTCCTGCCGACGCTGAAACCGGAATTGTTGTTACGCCGAACGCGCTGTCTCCCATTCTCGCTCTCAAGTACGGAATTACTCCTGTAGAAGCAATCATCATCGCCGTCTTTCCCGCGGCAAACGCTTCAAGCCGCTCCTCGCCTGTTGTCCCAAAAACATTAGGAGCCAGCAATCCTTCGCGGTTTAGTGTTTCAAAAAACGAAATATCATTTGCCGTTATTTTATTAAAGACGATAACGCCGTTCTCATCCGTCGAATACAAATTATCGCCCGACGCCAATATCCATGAAAAAATATCTCTTGATAACGCCTGACGATCCACCGGGCTCAAACTTAACGCGCTTCCTGAAGCTCCGGAATTCCCGCGTGAAACCGCCCTTGCGTAAGTTAAAAACTCGTCCCTTGTTTTCGGCGGACGATCAAAACCGGCGTCTGACAAAACATCAATATTATAAAAAAGCATATCCATAAATGAAACAAGGGGAATTGCCGTCTGCCGTCTGCCTGATTCATAGTTGGTAAAAGCGTTTAATTCCATTAACGCGCCTGAGTCAATATAGGTACTGTAATCATTTTCGTTTAAAAAAAGAACATCAGGCTCCGTGCCTGCGGAGGCAAACTTCAACAGAACATCCGGATTCTTTTCCTGAAATTCCCGTATCAGCGTATCCATTAATTCTTTCCCGAATATTTCTTCGCCGTTTGCAGACAAATACAGATTCACCTGCCTGGCTCTTGCTTCCAGTTTATAAACCAGATTAACGGCTATCGGCGTTAAAATAACAATCAACAAAGCCGCCAAAATAAACATATCCGTCCGAGTGACGGGATACATTGATTCTTTTACATCGGCGGCAATTCTTCTGTAAGCTTTGGGAAAATTTTCGATGGAATACTGTATCGATTCTTTTGCTAATTTAGCGCCGAAAATACACATTCTGCTGAATTGATATGCCGCTTCCTCTACGATGGAGGCAAATACTTTGGAAATCTTCGCTATTTTCCCGCCTGCAAAAACACAGCCCCTGCCGATAAAAAAGACCGCTTTTTTTGCATTAATAGTTATATTTTTAGCGATTTTACGTATCGACTTTTTTAGCTTTTTAATGTAAATCTTAAATATGTTCACTTTTTCCAAAAGGTTCATCTACGCTTTCTCCAATAAATTACGACAAATAAATCCCGGAAAGAACAACGATAACGATGTTGTATCTGAAAGTAAATTAACTATTAATTTTTCCAAATCCAGAAAATCCCCTTTTGATATTAAATCAGAATCTTCATATAATGCCTACCTCTCAAAAGGAGCTCTTACGCTCGGTCTTAAAAAGGAAAGCTGTATCGCATGGGTGGATATGCCCGGCTATGAATTTGAAGACCATATAATAGACGCAAAAATCCGCCTTGAAACTCTTGGCAATTACTCTTCCGCAGGGATCATTTTTCACATTACCGACGAAGACTCTTACTATATGGCTCTTGTCTCAAGTAAAGGATATTTCCGTCTTGATGCCGTAAAAGACAATTCCCCTAAAACCTTAATCGCATGGACTGAAATACCGGAGTTTGACAAAGTTAATTTCAATATGAAAATAGTCGCCTGCGGCGTTTGTTTAATTTTTCTTGTAAACGGCAAATGGCTGGGAGAAATAAACGACGATACTGCGGAATACGGCAAAATCGGTTTTGTCATGGCTTCTTATGCGGAAGATGAACCCCAGGATGAACCGCAAGATGAACCCCAGGAAAATGAATATGTTTGTAAAGCGCATCTTGAATATCTTTCCATTGATACACGGATGAAACATATAGAAGAGCTTTTCAATAAATTAACCGACGACATAAACATCAACGCCGAAGGGCGGTTAAGGCTTGCGGAAACTTTTGCCGTAATGGGCGAATCCGCAAAAGCGCTGGATCAAATCAGCAGGGCATGGAAACGCAGAGATGAAGTTATCCGCACTGTTTCCGCCTCGTCGGAAGTAAGGACAAAAAAAGAACTGCTTCTTGCGGCGCGAATGTCTTTCCGTCTTGGAGAATATGATAAGGCGGAAGAATTCATAGACGCGATTCTTGAACAATGGCCGGATTCCAACGAGGGAAAAATAGCGTACAAGGAAAAAGTAAAAATTTTAAGCGAGTTAAATAAATTTGCAGAATTAAATGAATTCTTTGTTAACAATCCTTTTAAAATAGAAAAAGACCTTGACTACTATACACTGCTTGCAAAATGCCGATGGGAACTTAAAAATTACGTCGATTCCGCAGAAGCGTGGGACATGGCTTTTGCTATGAAAACAGATAACGGTGTTTACGCCGTTAACGCCGCTAACGCGTACGAAACGGCGGGAAACAATGAAGCGGCGCTGGAGCGTTATATTGCCGCCGGAAAACTTTTTATAAATCAGGACAATATGCCGGAACTTGCCGCTCTTGTGCAAAAATTGTCCGTACTTGGAAAAGACAATTGGGAAGCCCACGCTCTTGCGGGAAAATGGGCGTTCAGTATTGAGGATTACGACAGATGCGCGAAAGAATTTGAAACTTCACACAAAATAAGATGCGCTTTAAGACCTCGCCCGAAAGCGGATCCGGCTCTTTATTATTTATGGGGGCTTGTTTTTTACATCAAGGGAAAAACTAGAACCGCGATACGTTTATTAAAAAGAGCCGTTTCCCTTGCCCCGGACTATGAACTTTTCCGCAAGAAACTGAAAGAACTAATAAAAATCAGCGAAAAAAAGAAATGATGCAAATAATAGAATGGCGGCAATTTTTAGAAAGCGGATTAACATCCGGCGGAAAACCTTCCTCTATGACAATCGGCGTTTTTGACGGCGTACACAGAGGACATCAAGAACTGTTAAAGCGGATTGTTTCACATAATGCAGATAAAATACCCGTAGTTATCACTTTTAGGGATAATCATAAAATCGAGAGCGGGCACATTTTAAATTTTAAACAAAAACTGGATATTTTTGAAAGTTTGGGAATACAAATAACGATTGTTATTGATTTTACCAAAGAAGTAAAACAAATGTCCGGTATTGAGTTTTTAGAAATTTTGATAAAATGCGGCAATGTAGGATTTTTCGCGGTGGGAAGCGATTTTCGCTGCGGCCATAAACAGGACACCGACGCGGAGGCTATTCAAAAATTTTTCGCCGATCATAACATTCCCGCAGAAATTGTGCCGAAATTTATGGAAGGCTCCGAGCCTATCAGCTCAAGCCGTATCCGCGCCGCAATCAGCGCGGGAGACATTGATTCAGCGCAGAAGATGTTGGGGCGAAAATATCCGTGATGTTAAAAAACAAAAGTGAATTTATAAAATTGCCGTTTTTTATTTTCAGCCTCCCGCAAGCTTAACAGCCAATTTAATAGCGGATTCAAGCTGTTGTATATCTGCCGCATCCGTTGAATTACTTGGTATTATGCATTCTGGAGATATTCCGATTCCTTCATAAATTTTATCGTTCATATCAGTAACTCTTTCCGGCGATATTGTATAAAGCCATCCGTTTATCATATAACGATCTTTACGCGAGGAAAACGCTCCGCATGTCCGCTCTCCCGCATGCGTAACATGACTTTGCGTCCGCAGCGCCATAGTAAACCACTCAGCCGCAGAAACCGAATATTCATTTGTCATAAGCACAATTGGTTTTGTATAACTATACTGATTACCGGACGCTTTACTAATGCTTTTTACCGTATAAATTATAGGGGCGGATAAATCATTTTTCCCCGGACCTGTTTTGACTCTTGCTTTTAAATAATCTTTTGATACTGACGCAAAACGAGCGGCAATATATTCCGTTATATAAACATCTCCGCCTCCGTTATAACGAACATCCAAAACAAGAGCTTTTGTATCCGCGAGACTGTTTACGATTTTATCTATTACCTTCCCCCATTCCTGATCTTTCGTTCCGGCTTTTTCTCTTTCAAATGATAAAATATTAATATAACCGATATCCGGATCTGAAGAAAATTTGCCGAATACAAAATTTGCAAACCCTGTATTACCGTGTCCGTTTAGCATATCTCTTACTGATTCAATATTAAAAGAACGGCGGCTATAACTGCCTAAAGATAAACCGGGGGCAAATAACGCGACATGAGGATCTTTTAGTTCGTTTATCATTTCTGCGCATACGAAAAACAAATCTCTTTCGGACATACCGAAATTAACTTTAAGAGCATATCCTGTTGTTTCATTATGGTATACATCATACCAATTTTTATAGCCGTTACTATTATTACTCATTCTTAAATCCAAATTTGCGTGAATATTATTAAAATCTGTCCAGAGGCTTTTTAATACTTCGGGAGGACTGGTATCAGGTTCAGGTCCCAAGAAAAATTGACATGCGGATAACAACAATACGATCGGTAATATCAGCCATTTTATTTTTATTTTCATTTTTTCCCCTTAAAAAGAAAAAGCGATTCCTGCATTCATACAGAACGCCGCATCTTTTCTTGGCTGCGGAAAGGTAATATGAGACCATTCAAAACCAAGACCCATATAAAAAGAAAGCAATTCATCTATTTTTTGATGATACTTTAAGTCGCCGAAAATCGCTCTGTAATTGTGGAAGCTTGTTAACTTTTCCTCTGAATCAAAAGGCGCATAAGTCAGTCCGTAATAAGGCGGTCTGCCGGCATAACCAAAAAAAGGAATGCTGGCGGAGAAAACCAACTCTTTCCCTTTGTTTATGATCCATTTCTGCGTCATATGTAAATTCAGCGAACCTATCGCAGTTAAGCTGTTATAATACGATTCCTTCATATCGGAATAGTAAAAATCAATTCGCATCGCACCGCCAAAGTATCCCGGAAAAACACTGTCTCCCCACATTTTGGCATCAATCGCATTCTCCATGTATATTCTCAAAAAATTAATTTTTTTCTGGTAATATGTAAAATATTCTTCATTGCTTTTTATTTCAAAAGGATCTGTTTCGCCTTTTAAAAAACCAAAATTAAACGTATAGTAAATATTATTATATTCTATGTTGCCGTTCATGTTAAAATTTACAGTATCCAATGTTCTGTTAATAGGTAAATCCGTTTCTTCCCGATATCCTAAAAAAGAGTAACCTAAACCAAGCCCTATTCTAAAAACAGGTTTTTCCGTTTTAGTTGTTTCAGGTGTTTCTTGTGTCTCAGGCGTTTCCGCAGATTGCGCAAAATTTTGACCAATATTGACAAAAATAAAAAAAACAAACGCCAGATAAGGCTTTTTTAATTGCATTTAATAATAATAGATTCACTTTCTTGAGCTGTCAATGCATGACAAACGCCTTTATTTATGGTATAATAATTTATTATTAGAGGAGAACAGCATGGATAAAGAAACTGAAAATTATCTAAAAGCGCAGGCAAAAGAAATCCGAAAAATGACAATCGAGGAAATCGGAAATCTCGGAACAGGTCATATCGGAGGAGCCATGTCAATCGTTGACCTTTTGGCTCTGTTATACTTTCACAAAATGAAAGTTGACCCGAAAAATCCCCGCTGGGAAGAAAGGGATCAGCTTGTAGTTTCAAAGGGGCACTCAGGTCCCGCCGTTTACGCCACTTTGGCGCTCAAGGGATTTTTCCCCAAGGACTGGCTTATGACCCTGAACAAGGGAGGAACAAGTCTCCCCAGCCACTGCGACCGCAACAAGACCCCCGGCATCGACATGACAACAGGCTCGCTCGGACAGGGTTTTTCAGCCGCTATCGGCATTGCCCTCGGCTTAAAAATGGATAAAAAAAATTCGACCGTATACACGATTATCGGCGACGGCGAATCCAACGAAGGGCAGGTTTGGGAAGGCGCGGCATTCGCCGGCTTCCAAAAACTCCCCAACTTAATCGCCTTTACCGATTACAACAAACAACAGCTTGACGGTTTTACCAAAGATATTTTGGACATGGGAAACCTTGCCGCAAAGTGGGAACAGTTCGGCTGGTTCACTCAGGAAGTAGACGGCCACGACATTGCCGCTTTGGACGCAGCAATTGACAAAGCTCTCGCTGAAAAAGTAAGACCTTCGATGATCGTTATGAACACAATCAAAGGAAAGGGATGTAATTTCGCGGAAGGCGTGGAGAAAAACCACAGCATGGCTTTCGACATGGCAAAGGCAAAAGAAGCCATCGCCGCATTAGGATAAGGAGAAAAAAATGGCAGAACAAAAAGAAATGCGAATGGCTTATGTCGATACAGTAATGGCATTAGCCGAAAAGAATAAAAACATTGTCGTGCTGGAAGCGGATTTAATGAGTTGTACAAATACGGGCGTTTTTAAGAAAACATACCCCGACCGTTTTTTCAACTGCGGTATTGCCGAAGCCAACATGGTCGGCGTCGCCGCCGGTCTTTCCACTCTGGGCAAAATTCCGTTTGCGTCAGGCTTCGGCTGTTTTTCATCAAGGCGCGTTTATGATCAATTTTTCCTTTCCGCCAACTACGCAAAATTAAACGTTAAATTGATCGGCACTGACCCGGGCGTAACCGCCGCGTTCAACGGCGGAACTCACATGCCCTTTGAGGAGCTTGCCCTGATGAGGGTAATCCCGAAAGTTACAATGATTGAACCGTCAGACCCCGCCTCCTGCGCCGCCTTCGTGCGTTTAATGGCGGAAGAATACGGCTGTCATTATCTGCGTATCCCGCGCAAAGCCGTGCCGTATTTATACTCGGAAAATGAAACATTCAAGTTCGGGCAGGCAAAAGTATTAAAAGAGGGAAAGGACGTTTGCTTTGTAGCGCTTGGCAGTCTTATGGTGAATCAAGCGCTGAGCGCCTGCGAGAAACTTGCCGCAGAAGGAATCAGCGCCGGAGTACTCGACGTTCTCACCTTAAAACCGATTGACCGCGACGCAATATTGAACCAAGCCGGCAAAGTACGAGCCGTCATCAGCGCAGAGAACGCCCAAATAATGAGCGGACTCGGCAGCGCGGTAGCGGAGGTTCTTGCCGAAGAAGGATGTCATTGCAAGTTCGCCCGCATCGGCATTAACGACGAATTCGGCGAAGTGGGAACCCAAGACTACCTTGTAACCCGCTACGGATTAGACGTTGATAGCTTTGTGAAGAAAGCGAAAGCGTTGTTGAAGTAAGTTATTTAAGAGCGATAGAAGGACACGGGGTTTTGCCTCTGTGTCCTTTTTTATTGATTATTTCTTGCCGCTTTCATTCCCTGTTTTACCGCAATTAGTACGAGACCCGTCTTTCCTATGGTACTCCTGACAAGCCTTACAATCCCCATGCCTAGCGCACCCGTAAGTACATTTACATTCACTGTTCTTTTCAGCCATATTTTCCTCCTTCTTCGACTCCCGTTTCCCCTTTTTTCCAACTTTAACCAAGTCTTTAGGCCGACGGGGAACAAAGCCTGCGCCCCGTCTAAGGGGCGTAGCTGAATAAATCCAAACGTTCCGGCGCCGAACAGTTCTCCCCAGATGAATAAAATGAGGCGAGCTTTAGCTCGCCGTCCGCGCCGCGGGCAAAGCGGAGTATTTAACCACCGCAAAGTCCCGTAGTAAATACTCCCACCAGTCCTCGACTCCCGTCCAACTCACCTTTTATAATTCATCAAAAACTAAAACTCGGTAACAGTCTTTATCCAATTTATCTAAACAGCGGCCGACGGGAGTCGAACCCGCGTCACGAGCTTGGGAAGCTAGGGTAATACCGTTATACGACGGCCGCAATTTGCGAAAAAGCCTTTGCCTATCAATCCTACAGGCTACCAACATTGCAGTTTTGCAAAGCAAAACTGCAGCGAAAAAGCCTTCTTTCCAATGTTGCAGTTTTGCGCAGCAAAACTGCTAAATCAAAAAGCCGCAGGCTTTTTGATAATGATCCAGGGCCGAATCGAACGGCCGACCTGCCGCTTAGGAGGCGGCCGCTCTATCCCCTGAGCTACTGGACCTGCCTATTCAGACTATCATTCCGTGCGGACTGTTGTCAACGCAGCTTATTCAGCCCCTAAAACGCTTGCATTAAACCTTGATTTTGGCTAGAATAATAGAATAAATTGATTACAGAGGTTAATTGTGAAAAAACAATGCGTTTTCCTGCTTTTTGTATCTTTATTTTGTCTCTCTCCCGTTTTCGGACAGGAAATAGTAACAGCGGAAAACTATCTGCAAATGGTATCGGAAATTTACACAAACATAAGAGATTATGAGGCGGCTGTAACTCTTCGATCCGGAAACTCCGACATGGTAGGGCGCGTAAGCTATCTGCAGCCATGCTTTATGCGTATCGATTTTTCCAGACCGGCGGATCAGGTTATTGTCTTTAACGGCGACGCTTTGATTATCTATCTGCCGGAATACAGAGCCGTTTTAAATCAAGATATTAAAAGAAAACCCGGTGAATCGGGAATCGGAGTGGCAACCTCTCAGGGGCTTTCGCTTTTAAGACGTAATTATGTATCGTCATTTGTCACAGGTCCGAACCCGGAGCCGTTAGACAGCGGATCGGGCGAGAGAGTTGTAAAACTTAGGCTTACAAGACGCACCGCTTCTGAAGGTTTTAGAGAAATCATTTTAAGCATAAATCCCACTACAAAACTAATCCGCCGTGTCGAAGGACGAACAATCGGCGAGAGCGAACTGCGCCTTGATTTTACAAATATCAGAACAAATGTCGGTATTCCTGAAGCGCGTTTTGCCTATGATACTCCGCCGCAGGCAAATATGTATAACAACTTCTTGTTTAGGGATACGAACTAAGGCGGGATAAATGGAATCTCTGGGTGAAAAACTAAAATCCGCGCGCAACGAAAAAGGACTTACCATTGATCAAATCAGCCGAGATACAAATATTTCCATCCGTTATCTTGAAGCGCTGGAATCGGAAAATTTCTCGATTTTCCCCGGCGAGCCTTATGTAATCGGTTTCATAAAAAATTACGGCGCCTACCTTGAGCAAGATGTTCAAAAATTACTTTCACTTTACAGGGCGCTGAAAATTCAGGAACAGCCCGTCCCTGTGGAACAGCTTTTAAAAAGTCCGCCGCAAGTTCCAAAGTTTATATTACCCACTATAATAATTTTAGTTTCCTTATGTTTAATCGGTTGGTTGGTTTATTCATTAATCATTAACAATAAAAACAGACCTCTTCTAAATAAAAATTCCGGCCGCTCTTCCGCCGAATACATAATGGAAGGCAATTCCATGGAACGCCGTTTGTACAAAAACGATACCGTATTAATTTCCGTAGACAATGAAACATACAAACTGGAACTTGATAATATGGGCGAAGCCGTAACAATTCGCACTCCGTCGGGCAAAGAAATACTTGATTTAAGCCAGGAAATTAATATCGATCTTAACAATGACGGTATTCCCGAATTGCGCATTACTGTCGCCGATTTCGCAAAAAACAAACCCGACATGGGAGCATTACTCCATTTCTATCTGATGGACGCCGCTGTTTACACAGGCGCGGAAATAGAGCAAAAGACAAATACGGCGGGTGCGGGAAGCGCCACAAAAAGCACAACTATTTTTTCTTCTTCCGCGGCCGCGTATCCTTTCACCTTACAAGGTAATTTTCAAGGGTATTGCATGTTCCGCTGGGAAATCCTTAATGAGAGAGACCGCAAAGAACGTTCTCAGCGTTATTACCAGAGATCGGAGATACTTGATATTCAAGCTCAAAACGGTATCCGCATTTGGGTATCCAACGCTCAGGCTGTAAAGCTTCAGGTAATCGGCGGGGGGAAAACAGTATCTTTAGATCTTGGCTCCGCAGGCGAAGTTGTCGTAGCGGATATTCGCTGGGTAAGAGACGAAGGAAACCGTTACAGCCTTGTGCTGATGCGGCTTGAAGCCTAATCCGGTTCCGTAAAACAAATGCGCTATTTTCTTGATCCTTTCGGCTGTGTAAAAAATCAAGTTGACGCTGAAAATATGATGTCTCACCTTAACAAGGCAGGATGGGAAAATGCACTCGAAGCGGAAGACGCCGATTTAATTATTGTAAACTCCTGCGGATTTATTGAAAGCGCAAAACAGGAATCGATTAACGCAGTCCTTGAATGGCGCAAACTGTACCCGGGTAAAAAAATACTCCTTGCAGGCTGTCTTGCCCAGCGCTATGCGAAAGACCTCGCCGAAAGCATGCCGGAAGCCGACGGATTTTTTGGTGTAGATAACCTTGCGCAAATTACCCAAACGGCGGCAAGTCTTGTAAACGGCGCAAGAGCAACGAGCGCATCGCACAACGCAGATTTACACGAAGGAGAGCGTCCGCTTTTATCTCTGCCGGGTTCGGCTTATGTAAAAATAAGCGAGGGGTGCAACAACCGCTGTTCATTTTGCGCAATTCCGCTCATTCGAGGCGGACTTGTAAGCAGAACAATTCCCGGCATTTTGGAAGAATGTAACTCGCTGTTAAAACGCGGCATTAGGGAACTGTGCATCATCGGGCAGGACATCGGGTCTTTTGGAGCGGACGCCGATAACGCCGCAAAATTGCCGGAATTGCTTGAGGCAATTTCTTCGCTGGATGGGCATTTTTGGGTGCGCCTATTGTACATTCACCCCGACCATTTCCCTCTTAAAATCCTCGACCTTATGGAAAAGGACTCTCGCTTCCTTCCCTACTTTGACATTCCGTTTCAGCACGCATCTCCAAAAATACTGAGCGCCATGAACCGTCATGGAAACGCGGAAACCTATCTTGCGTTACTCAAAACAATCCGCGCAAGATTGCCTAATGCTGTTATTCGCTCAACTTTTCTGCTCGGCTTTCCCGATGAAACAGAGCAAGATTTTGCGCAGTTACTGGATTTTCAGCAGAAAGCCAACTTAGACTGGCTTGGCTGTTTTGTGTATTCAAGAGAGGAAGGTACGGCGGCATACTCGATGAAGGGTCGCGTTTCCGCCAAAACCGCAAAAGAGCGAAAACAAATAATTGAGGAGCGTCAAATTCCCATTACGGAAAAAAACATGGATCGTTTTGTCAATCAAAACATGGACGTGTTAGCGGAAGAAGAAATCGCCGCAAACGAAACCGACACGGAAGAAAATGAAACTCTTTGGTTGGGTCGCCTATACTGCCAAGCCCCGGACATAGACGGCGCGGCGGTTATCGTAAAAAGCGAGGCGAGCAAAATAAATCCGCAGTTGGGAGATTTTATGAAATGCAAAGTTGCCGCACGGCGTGGGTTTGATTTGGAAGTAAGTGTTTAATTGTTTCTGCGGTAAATCCAACTGACACCTCTCCCTGTTTCTGTTACAATTAACAAATGCAATCTGCTGATTATCCTCCCTATCTTGCCCCGCTCAACGACGAACAACGCCGCGCCGTTCTGCACACGGGGAAGCCTCTGCTGATACTGGCGGGAGCGGGTTCGGGCAAAACAAGGGTTATCACTACAAAGATAGCGTGGCTAATCAGAGAACGTGGAATGGATCCGCGTTCAATTTTGGCGGTAACATTTACAAACAAAGCGGCGCGGGAAATGGCGGAACGAGCGAGGCAGATTGACGAACGAGCCGAGAACGCAATGCTGCGGACTTTTCACTCTTTTGGAGCGTGGTTCTTGCGGCGCAACGGAAGTCTTATCGGTCTTGATTCGGGGTTTACCATTTACGACGACGATGATGCCGTATCGCTTCTCTCCTCTATTTTGGAAAACATTCCCAAAGCCGATGTAAAACATTACGCGCACAACATTTCCAGAGCGAAAGATTATTTTCTATCCCCAGATGATCCTGAGCTTGCGGTTATCGATCACAACAAAAAATTCCGTGACATTTACAAGCGATACGAAGAACGCATGGCGCAGATTGGCAATGTCGATTTCGGCGACTTGATAAAAAAGCCTGTGGAGATTTTACGCAGTCAGCCTGAAGTTGCCCAGCGTTTTCGCGAGCGTTTTCAGGTAATCATGGTGGACGAGTATCAGGACGCAAACGTTGCCCAGTTCAGGCTGTTAAAAGAATTGTGCGGCGTTGACACTTATGTCTGCGTAGTCGGCGACGACGATCAATCCATTTACCGCTTCCGAGGCGCAGAAGTAAAAAACATTCTTGAGTTCCCCGACCGTTTTTCGGGCGCCGACATTATCCGCCTTGAGCAAAATTACCGCTCGACATCTTCCATTTTAAAAGTTGCCTCCTCCGTTGTCGATTACAACCGCGGACGTTTGGGAAAAACTCTCCGAGCCGAAAAGGGAGACGGTCCTGCGCCCGTGCTTGTCTACCTTCACGACCAAAACGAAGAAGCGTCTTTTTGCGCCGATAAAATCACCGCCTCCGTAAAAAAGAAAGAAACAGCGTGGTCGGATTGGGCTATCCTTTACCGCACCAATGCGCAATCGGCAGGGTTTGAAACTGTTTTTATGCGAAAGAGTATCCCCTACCGAGTTATCGGCTCATTAAGATTTTATGAACGTGAAGAAATAAAAGACTCTCTCGCTCTTTTGGCTTTCCTTGTAAACCACCGTGACGAAGTCGCTTTCCGCCGTGTGGTAAACAAACCCACAAGAGGCGTAGGAGCGGCGACAGTCGATAAGCTAACGGAAGCTGCTATCAAACTCAACGGCGATTTACTTGAGGCAAGCCGTGCGATGGATTGCTCCGCAAAAGCCCGTAAAGGTTTGAATGAATTTATCAAGGTAATTGAAGACGCAAAAAATTTGCTGTCTCATTCCGTACACACATACGAAGAAGATGAAGACAGCGAACTTGTATCGGGCGATAATCTTTCGCTTCTTGTTACAAAAATAATTAACGATTCAGGTATTGCCGAGTATCATAAAACGCAAGATGAAATAGCGGGGATTTCAAAAACAGGCAATTTACTGGAACTTGTAAACGCCGCAGGTGAATATCAAAACACCCGTGAAGGACTGCTCGAATTTTTGGAAGACATAGAGCTTGACCGCTCAATGGAAGACAACACAAACGCAAATAAATCCGGCGACCTGCAAAACGCCGTAACGCTTATTACTTTTCACAACACCAAAGGTTTGGAATTCAAACGTGTAATAATGACGGGGCTTGAACAGGGTATTTTTCCAAGGGAAGATAAAAAAGACGACGAACTCGAAGAAGAGCGGCGGCTTTTTTATGTTGGAGCCACCCGCGCCATGGACGAACTATATTTGACAACCTGCGCCGAGCGGCGAATGTACGGAAGAACCGCACCTGCAGAGCCGTCGCTGTTTTTGCGCGAGATTGACAGAAGCTGTCTGCAAATAAAAGAACTCACCTCGACGCAAGACACTGCGCCGCACTATGCAGGCAGAAGATCGTTCATAGGGAGAAATTTTAATCCGCTTAATCCGCAAAGCCTTAAAGCGAGCGGATCGGGCGGCGCAGGCAGCGGCGCAAAAAGCAAAACAAACGCCGCGCTTGAAGAACGCGCAGGTTGGCGGATAGGACAGCGTCTGTTTCACGAAGATCACGGCTACGGCGCTGTCGTGGGAATAAAGGACAGCGAGGACGGACCTGTCGTCCATGTTCGTTTTGACTCAGGGTTGGACAAGCGGTTTTTAAGCGAGATACAGGGCAGAGCCTATGAAAAAGTAGACGATTGTTAAAAGGCTTCACTTTCTAGCTTGTAAGTAACATGGGGCGTATGAATTGCTTTCCAAAAACCTATAAAAGCAGTATATTAACTTATGGAACTGGAGTTCATCTTTCGTGATTCAGCCTTTATACACGATCTTACAGAGGCAGACATTCGTAATGCTTTTGAAACATGTTGTTTCGTGGGTCAATATCAAGACCGTACAAATGTATTATTG
>Ga0268262_10003425_pt1 | contig 17184 bp, 12 predicted proteins | sample TergutNc150P3_FD_190354 | JGI IMG/M metagenome (GOLD analysis project Ga0268262, IMG submission 190354) | Nasutitermes corniger P3 segment gut microbial community from laboratory colony in Florida, USA - Nc150 P3 (SPAdes) (version 2) | ecosystem: Host-associated > Arthropoda: Insects >... | reverse complement strand
CTTCGCTGTCAAGGGAAATGGCTTTTGCAAGATGCTTGTATTTGGTAATTTTTAAAAAAAAGTTTCTCCTTTTTGCATTTTATTCAAAAAAAATTGTAGATTTGCATTTATTGGTAAACAAACTGAATTTTAACATGAAAACAGCAGTACAAACAGCAACTCCAAATTTTGAAAGTGTTTTAACAATATAATTCAAAAAACAGTGTAAAACGGGTCAAGTCCTTGACGGGAAAAATTGTGTGGATACAACAAAGGTTGTCGTTCCACCCGAACCGCCTAAGCACGTGAACATTACAAAAACTTTTTCCGCAACTGGTGGAGTCAGTATAGACGAAGATGATATGGCTATTTTTGTTGATTACTTGGAAGCATTTGCTCGTCTTAAATATATAGAAAAAACTTGCATTATCATTGATGGCAAACCAGTTGATGCAATGAGGATATTTATATCTGATTCCGCATTACTTGCTGAAAAGTATAGAGCAACAGTTGCAGCCAAGGTTGTTATAAATGGTCGTTAATTAATCCATACCGTCTTTTCCGTTTGGAGCGGATTTGGCACTGGGGGAATGTGGTTTTGGAAAATTAAAAAAGGAAGCGGCGTTTTGGAAATGCGGCTTCCTTTTGTTATAAAACTTGTATTTGGTAAATATTTACCGTGCTTTTTCAAAAATTTCTTTCACCACATCGGCAGAAATGCTTCCATTTTCACCCATGCGGACATTGCGGATACGCAAACGCTCTACAATTTGTTGTGTAATATCTTCCCTTATCCCGCACTCAGATAAACGGGTACGCAAGGGCAGACTGCGGAAAAAATCTTCCGTTTTGGCAATCGCCGCTTCTATCTTCGCGTCTTCGTCCGATGCGGTGATATTCCACACACTTTCAGCGTATTGAAGCAGTTTCTTCCGTTTTTCGTTCTTCATTACACGCATCAAGGCAGGCTCGACAATTACCAAGGTTTCCCCGTGCGTAAGTCCCGTAAACGCAGTGAGTTCGTGTCCGATTTGGTGTGTTGCCCAATCGGTAACAACGCCCATTGCGATAAAACCGTTCAGCGCCATTGTTGCCGAAAGCATGAAGTTGGACATCTGGTCGTAATCGCGGCTGTTTTCCCGAATTTTCGGGGCGATTTCTATCAAAGTCTGCAAAATGCTTTCCGCCCACCTGTCCATCAGGGGAGAATTGGACGCGTCCACCAAGTACTGCTCCATCACATGTACAAAAGTATCAGCGATGCCGCAGGCGATTTGATAGGACGGCAAGGTAAACGTTGTTTCGGGGTCGAGGATTGAAAACTGCGGGTAAGTGGAATAAAAAGCGTACTTTTCCTGCGTTTCTGCATTGGAAATCACTGCACCACGGTTCATTTCCGAGCCTGTTGCGGGAAGCGTAATCACGTCCGCATAGGGAATGGTTTTGCCAATAAGGGTGGCATTTCGCACCAAATCCCACGCATCGCCCTGATAGGGAATGCCTGCCGAAATTAACTTTGTCCCGTCCAGCACCGAGCCGCCGCCGACGGCAAGCAGAAAATCTATATTTTCCGCCTTACCCAATGCGATAGCCTTACGCAGCGTTGCCACTTTCGGATTGGGTTCTATCCCCCAAAACTCAATAAAGTTGTGGTTTTTCAACGCCTCAACGACTTGATTATATACGCCGTTGTCCTTTACGCTGCCTCCGCCGAAAGTCAGCATTATTTTCTTGTCCGCAGGAATTTCCTGTGCCAGTTTTGCGATTGTCCCCTTGCCAAATATCAGTTTTGTAGGGTTTTGAAATGTGAAATTATTCATTGATGTTGTATTTTTGCTTCTGTGTTTGGTATGATGCAAAGATAGCATTTTTAATTGACAATTGAAAGTTAAAATTCGTATTCGTCATTCCTGCGAAAAAAAATAATTGTCAATTATCCATTGTCAATTATCAATTAATTTAAAAATTGTATCTTTGCATCTTCTTAAAATACACAAGTAATTATGCAGATAGAAATAGAAACATTCAACCTTTTTTTATGGGCGATGATAGCCCTTGCAACAATCGTATTCGTTGCACTGTTTTTCGTCAATGCGGGGTATGGTATTTTCCGTTCGACGAAATGGGGACGTTCTATCCCTAACAAAGTGGGCTGGGTGATTATGGAAGCGCCTGTTTCCGTACTCATTTTTCTGTTCTGGTGGTTTTCGGACAGAAGTTTTATGGTTGTCCCCTTTGTGTTTTTTCTGTTTTTGCAGATACATTATGTCCGCAGGGCGTTTATTTTTCCGTTTCTGATGCGAGGAAAAAGCCGAATGCCCGTCGGAATTATGTTTATGGGGATTACATTTAATATATTGAACACGTTTACGCAAGGGTACTGGATTTTTTATCTGTCTCCGCAAAACCTGTATGTAAATTCATGGTTGCTGACACCTCAATTTATCATTGGCTCAATTTTATTTTTTGTTGGATTTTTTGTTAATGTAAACTCTGACAGACGCATACGCAATCTTCGGCAGGCGGGCGACAGCAAACATTATCTTCCTCACGGCGGCATGTTTGAATATGTTACCTCTGCCAACTATTTCGGGGAACTGGTGGAATGGACAGGTTTTGCCATTGCGACGTGGTCGGTGGCGGGTTGGGTGTTTGTTATCTGGTCGTTTGCCAATCTTGTACCGCGCGCCAATGCGATTTACTGCCAATATCAAAAAGAATTTGCGGAAAAAATGCAAGGGAAAAATTTAAAGCGGATATTTCCGTTTCTGTATTGAAATTCAGTTGTTTACACATAAAAAAAAGTGATTTTTAAAAACATCATTTTCAATTTTTCACTTTCAATTCTCAATTAAAAATAGTATCTTTGCAAATAAAATAGAATTAACATGAAAAAATTATTTTTATTACTCGGTTTCTTGTTAGCGGTTTGGTTGAGGGGAAATGCCGCTTATATTGAAAGATTTCCCGTTACGGTTACCCAACCCGACAGCACGGTTATCAACTGTTTTGTCAGTGGGGACGAATTTTACAATTGGGTACACGACAGCAATGGTTACACCCTAATCCGCGACCCGCAAACGGGGTTTGTCGTCTATGCAGACCTGCAAAATGACAGTCTGATTTCAACGGGTTATGCTGTTGGAAGCATTGACCCTGCAACGATAGGTTTGTTGCCCTACATTAACATTTCGGCGGAGAAACGAACACGTTTGCGGAGTGATTTTCTGAACAATATGCCTCGACCTGTCAATGCACGGGGCGGAAGTCCCGCCATTTCCAACGCGGGACAAAACAACGGCACACTCAACAACATTGTTATCTACATTCGTTTTGCAGACGATACCGCTGATTTTGCCCCCAAAGCCAATCTTTACGACAGCATGTTTAATGATACGTCTGGAAACGGCGTGTCCATGTACCGTTATTTTAAAGAGGCTTCGTACGGTAAAACCCTGATTTCTACCACTTTCTATCCGAATCATTCGGGCAATGTGATTGTTTCCTATCAAGACGCTCAATTGCGTTCCTATTATCAGCCTTACGATGTCACAACCAATCCCAACGGATATATGGGCGGGGATAACGGCAATGACCGCAGAATAAGAGAACATGATTTGTTGCGGAATGCCATATTGGCAGTTAGAAATCAAATTCCATCAAATTTAAATTTAGATTATAACAATGACGGGGAAGTGGATAATATTTGCTTCATTGTAAAAGGTGGTGTGGGGGCGTGGAATTCTTTGCTGTGGGCTCACAAATGGGCGTTGTATTCTTACAATGTAACCATCAACAACAAGTTGGTATATTGGTATAACATGCAGATAGAGAACCATATGGACGCTCAAGGGGCAAGCGTGTTGTCGCATGAAATGTTTCATACCTTGGGTGCGCCTGATTTGTACCGTTACAATAGTAGCAATTTTGACCCTGTTGGAAATTGGGATTTGATGGCAAGCAACATCATTCCGCGTCCGCAATCCATGTCCGCTTACATGAAATACAAATACGGCGGGTGGATTGACAGTCTTCCCACAATTCGCCAAAGCGGAACTTATACCTTGCATGATGTCTGGTCGGACACGAATAATATTTATAAAATACCTTCGCCCAATTCTGCCTCTGAATTTTTTGTGGTGGAATACAGGCGGACGAATACTTTTTGGGACGCAGGTTTATCGGGCAGCGGACTGCTTATCTATCGGATAAATTCTCTCCGAAACGGCAATGAATATCCGCCTGATGAAGTATATGTTTTCAGATTGAACGGAAACAATACCTCCACCAACGGCACGCTGGCATCGGCGCATTTTTCAAGTCAGACAGGGCGGACGGTGTTTAATGACAATACCAATCCGAAATGTTTTCTCTCCAACAATCAGGCGGGGGGCATTCATATCAGAAATATCGGTGCTGCGGGCGGTACGACCATCAGTTTCGAGGTGGTGATAAATACATACACCCTTACCGCTTCGGCAGGGCAGGGCGGAACGATTTCGCCCGCAGGTACTACAACCCTTAATCAAGGGGATAATCAGACATATACTTTTACACCCAATGCAAGCAATAATATTTTGGCAGTGCTGATTGACGGCGTAAACAGTCCGAGTGCGGTGAGTGCGGGAAGTTATACGTTTAACAATGTTGCTGCCAATCATACGATAGAAGTGCAGTTCGGTTGTCCCGCACAAAGTTTGCCGATAGTGGAAACTTTTGCCGTTTTCCCGCCAAATTGCTGGATTAACGATAGTACAACAAGTCATACATGGAACAGGTCTGCATCGGGTACAAATCCGACAATCAGCAGTCCCAAAACCAATTCGGGCATGTTGCGGTATAATTGCCGAACATTCCCCAGCGGCAGTACGGGTTTGCTGATTTCCCCCTTATTGAACGTAAACAGGCGCGATTGCCAACTGATATTTTGGGTTTACAGAGATAATGCGGGGAGTTTCGGCGGGGCGGCTTATCAGGACAGATTGAATATTTATTTAAGTGCAACTCAATCCATTTCGGGTTTAACGCCGATTTGTACCATTCACAGAAACAACACTTTATCTCCTGCCGAAACTGCGGATGGCTGGTACGAATACACGGTAAATCTGCCAACTTCAACCATGAATACCGCGTATGTAATTTTTGAGGGAGTAAGCGAAAACGGCAACAATATCTTTGTTGATGATATAAAAATAGGGACAAATGTTGTCAAATGGAACAATTATGCAACAGGTCAACACAGTGCTGTTTTTTTGGCAACAGGCGGTTCGATAGCCAATGACAGCATCGCGGTACTGACACGGGATACGGCAGGAACAGATTTTAGGGCAAATGCCGATAATACAGCCGCTTCTGCAAGTTGGCAGAACGCAACTACAACGGATAAATATTGGATAGCCAATTTTTCAACAAGGGGTTTTGCCAATTTGAAATTGGTTTCCCGACAAAGAGGCTCGGATACAGGTCCTCAAGATTTTAAAATACAGTACCGCATCGACACTTCGGCTTTGTGGACAGATGTTGCCAACGGGACAATTGTTGTTGCCAACGATAATTATATTTCGGGGGTGAATGACAATCTTCCGCTTCCGTCTGCCATGGACAATCAAACGGAGGTATCATTGCGCTGGCTTTGCACTTCAACGGTGAGCATCAACGGCGGAACGGTCGGGGCGCAAGGGGTAAACCGTTTAGAAGTTGCCGTTTTTGGCGAGCAGATGAACAGTTATATCATTTCGGCATCGGCGGGGAATAATGGGACGGTTACGCCGCTGGGCGATACAACGCTGTATCACGGCGACAGTCTGACCGTGAATTTTACGTCCAATACAGGTTATCATGTGGACAGCGTTTTTGTGGATAATGTTTACAATGCAACGGCTGTTTCGGCTGGAAGTCATACTTTTAGGAATATTGCGGCAAATCATACTGTCCGCGTAACTTTTGCCATTGATACTTTTACAATTACCGCAACAAGTGATGTAAACGGAATGATAACTCCCAATGGAACAGTTGCGGTTACTTACGGCAGTAATCAGACATTTAATATTACGCCCAATATTGGTTATCACATTGACAGCGTTTTTGTAGATAATATTTACAGTGCAAATGCGGTTGCCTATGCTTTTCACGCTTTCAATACGATAACGGAAAATCACAGCATTCACGTAACTTTTGCGATAGATACCTTTGTAATTACCGCAACCTGTGGAATAAACGGCACAATTACCCCCAACGGTACAATTACGGTAAATTACGGCGACAGTTTAACATTTAATTTTATGTCTGATGTTGGTTATCATATTGACAGCGTTTTTGTAGATAATATTTACAATGAAGATGCTGTTACAGACGTTTTTTACACTTTCAATCCGATAACGGAAAATCACAGCATTCACGTAACTTTTGCGATAGACACTTTTATAATTACCGCAACCAATGGAATAAACGGCACAATTACCCCCGATGGTACAATTACGGTAAATTACGGCGACAGTTTAACATTCAATTTTATGTCCGATGTTGGCTATCATATTGATAGTGTGTTTATTGATGATATTTATAATGAAGATGCCGTTACAGACGGTTTTTACACTTTCAATCCGATAACGGAAAATCACAGTATTCATGTAACTTTTGCGATAGACACCTTTACAATTACCGCAACCAGTGGAATAAACGGCACAATTACCCCCAACGGTACAATTACGGTAAATTACGGCGACAGTTTAACCTTCAATTTCACCTCCGATGAGGGCTACCACATTGACAGCGTTTTTATTGATAGTATTTATAATGAAGATGCCGTTGCTGACGGTTTTTACACTTTCAGCAATATAACTGAAAATCACACTATTTACGCAACTTTTGCCATTAATACTTACATCATTACAGCAACAAGCGGTAATGGCGGTAAAATTTCGCCCAAAGGCGAAATCACCGTAAATCACGGCACAGATTTAACGTTTATATTTGATTGTGTTTTGGGATACAGTATTTCAGAACTTTTTGTGGACAATGAGAGTGTTCTTGATATTCATTCTTCTTATACCTTTTATTCCATCACCAGTAATCATACCATTCATGTAGAGTTTATTAGAGGAGGAGGCAGTGTACAGACGTTGCGTGCAACGTCTCCACTAACAATATACCCCAACCCAACAGACGGGCAATTGACAATCGAACACAGACATCTGACAACGGATAATTACAGCATTTTCAACACCGCAGGACAAACAGTCATGCAAGGGAAATTGCAATGCGAAGATACCGTATCTACCATAAACATCGGCTTGCTGGCAAACGGAATGTATTATCTGCGGATTGATAACAGAATGCTTAAAATAATCAAAAAATAGCAGTACTACACCGCCATTTTCTTCAAATCCGCATCAACAATCAGATGTGCTTCCGTAGCGTCCTGCACTTCTTCCACTGAAAATTCGGGGTGGATTTCCCGCAAAACAATGCCGTCTTTGGTAATTTCCATTACCCCCATTTCTGTAATGATTTGGTGTACGCAATTTGCTGCCGTCAATGGTAAAGTACAGTTTTTCAATATCTTTTTGTTATCGCCTGCTTTGTGTTCCATTGCGAGGATAACTCTTTTTGCACCAGAAAGCAAATCCATAGCACCGCCCATTCCGGGCGTCTTTTTTCCGGGTATCATCCAGTTTGCCAGATTTCCTTTTTCGTCCACTTGCAAAGCACCCAAAATGGTTACGTTCACATGTCCCCCTCGAATGATGCCGAAAGAAGTCGCACTGTCAAAGGAAGATGCGCCCGATACGGCGGTAATATATGCTCCTCCTGCATTGGTCAAATAGGGGTCTTCTTCGCCTTGTGCGGGCGTTGCTCCCATGCCAAGCAATCCGTTTTCCGACTGCAAGGTTACCTGTATCCCTTTTTCCAGATAATTGGGAATGAGCGTCGGCAAACCGATGCCCAAATTCACCACATAACCGTCTTTAATTTCCTGTGCTGCCCGTTTGGCAATCACTTCGCGTATTTTATTCTTATCCATATCTTATTTAGTTACAAGTTATTAGTTACGAGTTACAAGTTGTTCGTCTTTTCATTTCTTGGGCAATAAACGAGGCTACATCATCAGCAAAAGAATTCATGCCGAAACCTGCATCATAACCCAATTCTTTTGCAAGTTCATGCGAAATTCTGGGTCCTCCGCAAATCAAAATCACCTTATCCCGCAATCCCTCTGCTTCCAGCAATTCCACCAGTTCAATCATGTTTTTCACATGTACATCTTTTTGGGTTACCGTCTGCGAGACCAGCAATACATCTGCCTTTAACTCAATGGCTTTCCGAATAAAATCCTCGTTGGCAACCTGACTGCCCATATTCAAAGCCTCAAACATTTCATAACGTTCCAAGCCGTAATGTCCCGCATAACCTTTCATATTCATAATCGCATCGATGCCAACGGTGTGAGCGTCCGTTCCTGTACTTGCCCCGATAACAACAATCGGACGACCGATTTCCTGCTTGATAAACGCATCTGTTTGCGGCATATCCCAAGTGGTGCTTTCCACTTTGGGAACGTGAATTTTCGTATAATCCACCGTATAAGTGCATGTGCCGTAACAATTTAAAAACGTAAACCCCTCTGTCAATTCCTTTGAAAAAACAACCTGTGGATTTTCAAACCCCATTTTACGCATCAACTCCTTTGCAGCCTCAACGGCTTCGTCCCCGCAAGGAACGGGAAGGGTAAAACTCAATTGCACCTTTCCGTCATTCATCGTATCGCCATAAGGCTTAATCTTTTGCAAATCAAGTGTTTGGTCAAAAGATTTCGCATCCATCGAATATAATCCGCTACTCATATTTTTGTATTTACAACTGTTATTTAAGATTTTTGCAAAGATAGCATTTTTAATTTAATTTTGCAATTTTGTTATCCGTTAGACAAAAATTGAATTAAGAATGCTATCTTTGTATTTCGTTATTAAGAAAATTTAACCATAAAGCAAGTGATTAAGCGTGAAACGATTGAGGATATTTTGAATGCAGTCCGCATTGAGGAGGTGGTAGGCGATTTTGTACGCCTGACCAAACGCGGTGTGAACCACATCGGTTTATGCCCTTTTCACGATGAGAAAACACCTTCTTTTTCAGTCAGTTCTGCCAAAGGGATTTTTAAATGTTTCGGTTGCGGGGTCGGCGGCGATGCGGTTAGTTTTGTGATGAAGCACGAAAATTATTCTTACGCGGAAGCTCTGCGTTATCTTGCCAAAAAGTACAATATCGAAATTGTTGAAACCGAACAGACACCCGAAGATATTCGCCAAATGAACGAACGGGACGCGCTGTTTGCCGTTTCCACTTTTGCTAAAGATTTCTTTGTGAAGTCTTTGCAGGAAACCGAAGAGGGCAAAAGTCTGGGTTTGACTTATTTTCAGGAACGCGGTTTTTCAAAATCCACTATTGAGAAATTTCAACTCGGCTATGCCCCGCAGGAACGGGACGCTTTTACACAAACGGCTTTGAAAAACGGTTATACGCTTGATAATCTGGAGAAATCGGGGCTGACCATTGTAAAAGAAAACAATTATAATTTCGACCGTTTTTCGGGACGGGTCATCTTTCCGATACAGAATTTTTCGGGTAAGGTAGTGGGTTTTGGCGGACGGATACTGTCGGCGGTCAAAACGGCTACGCAGGCAAAATATATCAATTCGCCCGAAACGGGGATTTACCACAAAAGCGATGTGTTGTACGGCTTGTTTTTGGCGAAAAATGCAGTCAAAAAAGAAGATAAATGCCTGTTGGTCGAGGGTTATACCGATGTGATTTCGCTTTTTCAGGCGGGAATTGAAAATGTGGCGGCATCGTCGGGTACTTCGCTGACTATCGGGCAAATTAAGTTGATACGCAAATTAACTGACAATATTACAATCATTTACGACGGAGACAGTGCGGGCATCAAAGCAGCGTTACGCGGAATTTCGTTGCTTTTGCAGGAAAATATGAACGTCCGCGTCGTGTTGTTGCCTGAAAATGATGACCCCGATTCTTTTGCCCGCAATCACACAAAAGAGGATTGTTTGGCTTATATCCGCGAGCATGAAGAGAGTTTTATTCAGTTCAAAGCCAAGCTGTTGCTTAAAGATGTTGGGAATGACCCTATAAAAAAGGCTTCGGTAATCAATCAGATTGCTGCCGATATTGCTTTGATGAAAGATTTGGTAATGCGTTCGATGTTTATCAAGGAATGTAGTGTTTTGCTGGACGTTTCGGAGGAAAATCTGGTGCAGGCAGTCAGCCGTTTGCAGACGAAATTCTATTTTGACGAGCAGGCAAAACAATCGCAACAGACCGAACAGGCATCGGAAGCGGAACAAACGGCTTTTCTGGAAACGCTGAAAGAGCAGACAACCACGCATTTGCAACAGCAAAGCAAAAAAAAGGTAAGTATTGATGCGATTGAACGGGCATTGTTGCGTTTGCTGGTCAATTTTGGGGAAACGCTTGTGTGGGTGCGTGATGAGACCAATACGGAAAATCACGTCAAAATGCGTTTAGACCAGTTCATTTTCAACGACTTGCATCAAGAAGGTTTGTATTTTGAAAACAATCTGTATCGGCATTTTTTGGAAACCTATGCAGAGACAGCCGAGATGCACACAGAAAATGCAGTATCCGTTTTACGCCAGCACCCAACGGAGGCAGTGCGGAATTTGTGTATTGATTTGATAGAAATGACGCAGGCGGAAAGTCCCTTGTGGGAAAGCAAAATGAAAAATTATATCCGTTCTATCTACAACGACCCGAGCAAGTTGTTGGAAGCAGCCATACGCATTTTGCAGATGTTGCGTCTGGAAAAAATAAGGGCGTTGAGAAATGCTGCAATGGAAAAATTGCGCAGTGCGGACGAAACAGATGAGGAGATGTTGTTAAATGAAATTAAATTGCTGATGGAGAAGATAGTAGAGATTGAAGCGGTGTTGGGGACGGTTTTAAGATATTAAACAATGAATAGAAAATTATCTCCAACCGCAAATAATTCAAAAAAAAATTGTATCTTTGCATTCTAACTAAAAATTAACAGAGAAATCATGAAGAGAGTAGCATTATCAATTGTATTTTTAGCAACGGTTGGCGTTTACGCACAGTCGTTCAAGTTGTATGAAGTCTTTTACGACGAAGAGGAAATCGGTACGGAAGGGAATGAAATTACAGATGGAGACACCATACTGCGAACCTGTTTCGAGCAGGAAATAGACGGAGTTCGGCTGGCGTCATGCCTGTCGGGAGTTGTTGTGGAAAACACATCGAGTGAAGACAAAACGGTGGTCTGCCTAAGGGACATCCTGTCAATGATTGACGGAGCAGAAGTGTATTTTTGTTGGGGCACCTGCCAGCCGACGACAACCTCCGCATCAGATTTGCCTGTGGAAGCGGAAACCAAACTGAATTTGTACCAGTTTTCATCTCATTATTCCGCCCCTTTGCATGTTGTGGACACGTCTTATGTCAGTTACCGTTTTTACGACAAACTCAATCCCGCGGACGGTATATCGGTTGTGTTTATGTATGTTACGCCTTATGGCTTGCATACGCCTGCTTATGCGGATGCGGCAAATTTATCCGTTTTTCCCAATCCGACGAAGGGAAAATTGCAAATTGCAAGTGAGGGCATGCAAGTGAATGAAGTTGCAATTTACGACATTTACGGCAGAAAAATTGCCAATTGTCCATTATCAAATGCCAATTCGATTGACGTTTCGCATTTATCAGCAGGTGTGTATTTTCTGCAATTTATCAATGACAATAAAATAATTGGACTGCGGAAATTTGTCAAAGAATAAAAGGGCGGAATACACTAAAACACAGGAACATCAATGTTGATAAACAGTAGCGATTTAGGGAAATTGGGCAGTTTTTGGTCAAAAATAGCCATGCGGTTGTTTAGTTTGAATGCGGTTAACAATATCTATGCAGGTGTTGAAAACGAGTCTGAATTCACCTTTGCCGAAAAATATTTTGAGAATGAAAATGTTAAGTATCATGTTGAAAATGAACAGTTAAAGCATATTCCAGAAAAGGATGCGGCGATTGTTATTTCCAACCACCCGACAGGTCTGCTTGACGGTTTGATTATGCTTGACATGCTTTTAAAAAAGCGTCCCGATGTAAAAATTTTGGGACATCCGCTCTTGAAACGGCTTGTCCCCGTTCAGTCCTATTTTATTGAATTAGACCCATTTGACCGCGACCGTACGAAAAATATCAGCGGAATTAAAGTTGCCTTGGAACATTTGCAGGCGGGCGGATTGTTGATGCTGTTTCCTGCGGGAGAAGTATCTACTTGGCACAGAGGATTTTGCGTACAAGATAAACGCTGGTCTGCGGGAATAATAAAAATTATTCGGCGTGCCAATGTGCCGATTGTGCCTGTGTATTTGGGTGGAAAAAATTCATTTGCATTTCATTTTTGGGGAAAAATACACCCTTTGCTTCGGACGGCGCAAATTCCGCGCGAACTTGTGAAAAAGAAAAATAAAACCATACCGATAGCGATTGGTTCGCCCATTATTCCCTGCCGTGCCAGAACATTGGAATCCGATGCCGATTATGCTGATTTTCTGCGTAATAATATCTATCTGTTGAAGCAAATCATTGTCAGTCAAGAAGAAAAAATAAAAACGGCTGACAAACAGCAACAAAAAATTGTTGTTTCGCAAGACATGGAAGCCTTAACCGCTGAAATAGAGCAGTTAAGAGGCGGGCATTTGCTTTTTGAACAGGGCAGCATGAGTATTTTTTTCACTCCGCCCGATGCGATACCGCATGTTATTCAAGAGATTGGACGCTTGCGGGAAATCACCTTTCGGGAAGTAGGGGAGGGGACAAACAATGAAATAGATTTGGATAAATATGATACCTATTATTGGCAACTGTTCATTTGGGATAATACTAACAGTCAGATAGTTGGCGGTTACCGTCTGGGACTGGGTGCTGAAATTATGAAGCAGTACGGCAGAACGGGTTTTTATACGCATTCGCTCTTCCGCCTGTCGAGCAAAATGGATAACATGCTGGAACACACCATCGAATTGGGACGTTCTTTTATTGTGAAATCCTATCAGCGAAATCCCGTTTCCCTGCTTTTGCTGTGGAAAGGTATTTTAACAATTTTGCTCAACCACAAACAGCACAATTATTTGATAGGGGCAGTTTCCATTTCCAATGAATACAAAGACATATCCAAATCATTGATAATGAGTTATATAAAAAATAATTATTTTGAAAAAGATATTGCTGCATGGATAAAACCGCGGAATAAACCTGCAAAACGGCAGTACAAAACGGCTCAAAAATATTTAAAAAGCATCAACCACATTGATTTGCTGGATAAATTGGTGCTGGATATGGAAAATCACCGTTTGAGCGTGCCGATTTTGATTAAAAAATATCTGCAAATAAACGGTAAAGTATTGGCATTCAACATAGATAAAGATTTTAACGATGTGGTGGACGCTTTGATGATGCTGGATATTAGCCAAATACCTGAACAGACGCTCGAAATGCTTACCAAAAAATATTCGGAGTAAAAAAATAAAAAAAATAACCATTAATTTGTCAAATATCCGCCGTCAATTCAAAAAAAAATTGTATCTTTGCATTCTGTTATAAAAGTGCTTGCATTTTGCAAGGAAACATATTTAAAGTTAAAGAAAATGAAAATATTAGAAAATTTAAAGTACACGAAAGACCACGAGTGGGTTAGAATAGAAGGTGAACACGCGTACATCGGCATTACCGATTTTGCACAGCATGAATTGGGAGACATTGTGTTTGTGGACGTTACCTCTGAAGGCAGTACGCTGGACAGAGAAGAAGTGTTTGGGTCAATCGAAGCGGTGAAGGCGGTGTCGGATATGTACATGCCTGTCGGCGGAGAAGTTTTGGAGTTCAACGAACGTTTGGAAGTTGAGCCTGTTTTGATTAACACCGACCCTTACGGGGACGGCTGGATTATCAAAGTACAGCTTACCAATCCTGCCGATGTTGAGGAACTGTTAAATTCGGCTCAATACGCTGAATTATTGGGTATATAATACTTTTAGTTAGTTAATATCATGGTAGTAGAGCAACCCTGCGGGTTGCTCTTTTTTTATTGGTTTAATAGGGTGTGAATTTTCATAACTGCCTCTATCAGAGACCGTTTGCCGTCATTGTAAATAATAAAATCTGCACAGGCGGATTTGGGGGCATTTTGTTGCTGGTTTTCCAAACGCTGTTTTGCCGTCTCCACATCAACCTTATCCCGCAGTGCCACACGTTGAAGCAACACATCTGCGGGGGCATCTACAAAAATAATTTTATCAAACAGATTTTCCAGTCCGCATTGATAAATGATAGCAGCCTCAAATAATACAAAACGCTGATTTTCATGCTGTTTACACCATTCTTGAAAATCATTTACCACAAGCGGATGCAGGAGGCGGTTTAGTTTTTGGAGTTCGTTTTCGTTTTGGAATACGTGGGTTGCCAATTTTTTCACATCTACATTTTCTCCCGCATCGAAAACCGCTTCCCCGAACAGATTTTTGACCGCTTCCTTAACAGCATCACGGCTATAAAACTGTTTTGCTTTTGCATCGCTGTAATACACCGCCACGCCTAAATGCTCGAATATCTTGCAAATAGTGGTTTTGCCCGAACCGATATTGCCTGTAATGCCTATTTTTAACATTAACTGTTTTTACGTTGTTTCCGTTTTTTTATTTTCCGTCTGATAAAGAAAAACGCAAGTATCAGAACAAGCAAAACAGACCAGATTGAAATCAAGAACAAAACAAAATTGACAATCATATCCCAACCTGTACTTACGCTTGATTTTACCCGCTCGAAAAAACTGTCTTTCGGTTTGGGTTTGTACACATAATCTACTTGCTGATATAGTTCAATCGCTAAAAAACTGAATGTTATATTGTGGTTTAGAAACCGCAACCGACCCTCTGCACTTTCTATTTCTTCCTGCAACTTGCGGATATTTTCTTTTATTTCCAAAATATCCTTGACAGAGTTTGCCCTTGACAATAAGACGATGTATTGTTTCAAATATTCCCGCTTGTTGGCTAAACGAGCGGTAACATCAATGTATTCTTCGGTAACATCTCGGGTGTCAATACTTTTGCGTTCCACTTCATCACTTCCCTTTTCGACAGAAGAGAATAGTTTTTCAAAATTGTTTGCAGGTACGCGTATTGCTAAAGTATATGAAACGCGGTCATCATATTTATATAAATGTTCAAAACTGTAATATCCATCTACACTTTTTACTAATTTATCAATTCTTTTTTTTGCAACCTCAATATCATTGGTTTTAATGGTAAGGCTTCCATCTTTGATAATTTTCTTTTTTGTAGAAGAAGTATCTTCTTTTTTAATAAAAGAAGATACAAATTTATTATTACCTTCTGTTATAGCGGAAGCACTAATATCTCCTGCTAAATCTTCTTCATGAGTACCATATAAAATGTTATCTTGTGGTTCTTCTACAGTAACAGCAACCTCATCATAAGACGCTTCTTGTACCTTTACCTCTTCCGTAGCCGCATATCCACAACTCGAAAAATAACTGCTACTACTTGACCCTCTGTCTTTTCCACAAGCACAAAACAAAATGCAAAAAAGGAAACTCCAACAAATTATCTTTTTCATGACAATTTATTTTAAAGGTTTAACAATTTTTCAAAACAAGTGCAGTTCCCATGCCTCCGCCGATGCACAAAGCAGCCAAACCCCATTGATTGCCAGCCCGTTTCATTTCGTGGATAAGCGAAACAATAATGCGGTTTCCCGATGCGCCGATAGGGTGTCCCAGTGCAATCGCACCGCCGTTTTTGTTGGTGCGTTCGCTCAACCATTCGTGCGAAACCTGATGTTCTTGTTCCAAGAGTTTCATTACGCCAAGAGCCTGTGCTGCAAATGCTTCGTTCAATTCCAAAACCTCCATATCTGCCAACTGTTTCCCTGCCATTTGCAAGGCTTTTTTTACGGCAGGCACGGGACCTAATCCCATTACGGCAGGGTCGATGCCCGCCTGTGCGATGCCTGTGATTTCAACAAGCGGTGTCAATCCATGTTTTTGCACAGCTTCCTCCGATGCCACCAGCACGAAAGACGCACCGTCATTAATTCCCGAGGCATTTCCCGCCGTAACCGTTCCGTCTTTTTTGAAAGCGGGGGTCAATGCGGACAATTTTTCAAGAGTGCTTGTGCGGTTGGGGAACTCGTCCGCTTCAAAAACGGTATCGCCTTTTTTGCTTGGAATAACCACTGGCACAATCTCTTCCTTAAACCGTCCCGCGTCCATGGCAGCGATAGCCTTTTGCTGCGAATTGTAAGCAAACGCATCTTGTTCCTGTCGGGAAATCTGCAACTGTTCGGCAATATTTTCCGCCGTAATTCCCATGTGCGAACCCGAAAAGGCATCGGTCAGTCCGTCCAGCACCATGTGGTCAATCATTTTGAAATCGCCCATTTTCTGTCCGCCCCGCATGGTTTGTCCCGACACGATATAACCTGCGGTGGACATGCTTTCCGTTCCGCCTGCCAGAACGATATTTGCCTGTCCTGCAACAATATCCGTATAGGCTTGCATCACGGATTTCATGCCGCTGCCGCAAATCATGTTAATCCCGTACGCGGGAACTTCCTGAGGCACACCGCCATAGATGGACAACTGTCGGGCGATACCCTGTTTGTTGCCTGCCATCAGCACATTACCCACAATCACTTCGTCGATGTCCGCCCCCTTGAGGTTGGTATCCGACAAGATTTGCTTTACAACGGGAACGCCCAGAAATACGGGTTGCACGTTTGCCAGCGTTCCTAAAAATTTCCCAATCGCCGTCCGCTTTGCGGCTACAATATATACTTTCTTCGTATCCATATTTGTTTATCTTAAAATTTATCTTAATAACGACAGTTTATGCGGAATATTATATTTGCATTTAGATAACTATATACAAGTTTACGACAAATAAAAGTATGAGATATCGCCTTGTTTTACATTGGCATAAGGTCACCTTCTAAGGAAGACCCGTCATGGTTAGTCAAAGAACCCTCTTTGTTTTTTCAGAAATGATTATCGTATATGATACCTAAATTGATTTTTATAAGAAACCGAAGCCACTAAAACCCTTTCAAATTGCGATTCGCCAAAATAACGTC
>Ga0268262_10003424_pt1 | contig 17186 bp, 15 predicted proteins | sample TergutNc150P3_FD_190354 | JGI IMG/M metagenome (GOLD analysis project Ga0268262, IMG submission 190354) | Nasutitermes corniger P3 segment gut microbial community from laboratory colony in Florida, USA - Nc150 P3 (SPAdes) (version 2) | ecosystem: Host-associated > Arthropoda: Insects >... | reverse complement strand
GATAAATCAAGTGGCAAAATTTGGTTAATGGGAAATAAATAACAAGAGAGGATAAAATGGTTAGAAGTTTATGGACAGGAGCGTCCGGCATGATCGGACAGCAGGCTAATATCGACACAATTTCAAACAATCTCGCGAACGTAAATACTCACGGTTATAAAAAGCAGCGCGCGGATTTTGAAGACCTTATTTATCAAACGGTAAAAACAGCGGGAACTCCGGCTACCGAAGATACGGTAGTCCCCGTCGGCATTCAAATGGGTCACGGCGTTAAATTGGCTGATACTCAAAGGGTTTTCTCTCAAGGCTCATTGCAAAATACCGGCGTGGCAACGGACATCGCGATTGTCGGCGAAGGATTTTTCAAAATACAGACTTATGACGGCACTATGGCATATACCCGCAACGGAAACTTTAAAGTTGACTCGGACGGGCGCATGGTTACAGGCAACGGTTACTGGCTTATTCCCGATATAATCATGCCGGAAAATTTTCTGCCTGAAGAAATCAATATTACAAAAGACGGCAGAGTAAGCGTAAAAGTTCCGCGCGACGGCGAGCTTGCGGAAGTTGACGTGGGCAGAATAGAACTGTACCGTTTTCCAAACCCGGTAGGTCTTACCGCGATAGGCGAAAACCTGTTCAGGACAACTCAGGCTTCAGGCGATCCGATTCCCGGCAGACCCGGTTATGAGGGCATGGGTCAGCTTGAACATAAATTCTTGGAAATGTCCAATGTCGCGGTCGTTCAGGAAATGGTCAACCTGATTATCGCCCAGCGCGCCTATGAATTTAATTCGCGCACAATTCAAACAAGCGACAATATGCTTGGAACAGCGACCACATTAAAGAGGTAGGCAGATAGATGGAAATAGCCGGATTTGATTTACAGAGCGCAAACTCAATTTATGCGGATAATTTTCGCATGCCGTCAAATCCGGTTGTTCACAGTCCCGATAAATTCGCCGAGGCGCTGAAAAGGGCTTCGGCGAACAATACCGTTGTTGAAAAACGACCGGGCGGGGAGACCATTGATAAAGAGGATAAACTCTACCAGTTGTGCCTTGAGCTTGAAACTTTTCTGGTAAAGAATCTGTTGACCAGCATGAGGAATACGGTGCAGAAATCGGGGTTTGTAGACGACAGTTTTGCGGGTAAAATGTACGAAGATATGCTCTACGATGAATACGCAAAAGATTACACCAAGAGCGCCAATTTCGGACTTGCCGAACAAGCTTATCGGCAGTTAAAAAACAAAAGCGTTTAGGATAGACAAATTTAATCCGTAAAATTATTGCTTCTCAAAATTCACGATTTATGTTATTATTACTCATAAAAGAGAGGAATGAAATGGCGCAAGCTAAAGACAATGGGCTGATGAAAGTCCGTTTTTCAATAGGCGCAAAATTAATTACAATTATAACATTTATCGTTCTTATTTCTTTAGGGTCAATCATCGCTCTTGTTTCATGGCTTATCCGCGACGACTTGCAGATTTTAGCGGAAGCAAATAATTTTGAGACAAACCGCCAGATGTCATTTGCGGCGGAATCCGCTTTTGAGCATATTTATTCCAATTCATTAACGCTTATTCGTACAATTACCTCCTCCGGGGTAAGCAATTCCCTCGCGCGGGATTCCGTTGATTTTTTCTTTGAGCGTAATCCGCAAACAGCTTCCGTTTTTTATTCAGTTTTTAACTCAGACCGGCAGGAAATTATTTTAAACGGCGATTTTTTTGAAACCCGCAATATCGATCCGTTTTTGGCGGAAACTTACTCCTCCGAGCAGAACATTGCGCTGAAAAGAGCCGCCGCCGGAGAAACTGTTCTTGTAAACGCCGCGCGTCATTTCGGCGCTCCGCTTATCGCCCTGTTTTTCCCATGGCAGTCCGGCGGCGCGGGAGTTTTATTCGCTCCCACGGATCTTTACGATACTTTCGGCTACGGAGCAAATCAGTCTTATTTAATAAATGACTCAGGCGATATTTTAATACATAACAATTTTGAAATGATCCGCGACGCCGTAAATACCGCCGACCGTAATTTTACAAAGTATATCTGGAACCGCCCCGAGCGCGATTCTCAGACATTGTACACCGATGAGGACGGCATCCGTTATTTTGGAGCGTTTACAAAATTAAATATGGCGGGCGCCGTTGTAATTACAAACATTGAATATAACAAGGTCTTTGAAGGCATAAACGCGACCACGCGGCGCAATTTTTATCTTACGATTACCGTCTTGAGCATATCGATCATATTAATTTGGTTCTTTGCCAAAAGTATTTCCGTTCCGTTAAAAGCCCTCGCTGCCGCCGCGCACGATATAGAAGGCGGTAAGTTTGAAGTCTCTCTTACGCCGAAAACCCGCGATGAAATAGGTGTTTTAACTTCCAGTTTTCAGAGAATGTGCAAGGCGCTCAACATTTTCGGCAGATTTACAAACCGTGATATTGCGGTACGCGCCATGCGCGGTGAAATTAAACCGGGCGGCTTCCCGAAAAACGCGACAATCTTTTTCTCGGATATACGCGGTTTTACCGCAATATCGGAAAATTTTACCAACGCGTTCGGGGATGAAGCTTCCGATAAAATTATCCGCTGGTTAAACGAGTATTTTACCCGCATGATTGACTGCGTTGAAAGAACCGGCGGCGTTGTGGATAAATTTATCGGAGACGCGTTAATGGCGCATTGGGGAACCGCTTACACGACAGGCAGTACAAGAAAAGACGCGTATAATTGTATTTCCGCCGCGTTAATGATGCGCAGGGCGCTTTTAAGAATGAATAAGGACAGGAATAAGGAAGACATTAGTAATCCGCGAATCAAATTCGGATGCGGTATCAATACAGGAATAGTTACGGCGGGACAACTTGGAAGCGATAAACGCATGGAGTATACGGTAGTAGGAGATCCTGTAAATCTTGCTTCGCGTCTTGAAGCTCTGAATAAGCCGTTTGGGACTGATATACTGATTGCCGAAAATACATGGAGACTGGTAAGGAGAAAATTTGTAACTGTGGAAATGCCGTCTGTAAAAGTTAAGGGAAAAGAAAAACCCGTGCGGATATTCGCCGTTATCAATTACGCAAAGAATCCAAAGGGTCCGAAATCTTTAATAAAACTTCGCAGGATACTCGGCATACAAGAGCCTGATAATCTTCAAAAAATAGATACCAACTCCGGTGAAGTAAAATATAAAGTTATAAAGAAAAAATAGGGGTAAGAGAATGAGCGATAGCGCGCAGACATCAGTTTCCCTGAATAAATTAAGATTTGTAGATATTCTTGTTCTTGTTGTTTTTATCTCTACCGCTATTATGGGGCTTTTTCTGTTCCGGCAGGACCTTATGCGGACAATTGAAGCGCGTGATATTGATCCCGCGGGAGTTATTATTATCAGAAACAACATTGTTCAGCGACGGCATGATGATCGCGTCTTATGGGATAGAATCTATGTAAATTCGTTCGTATATCCCGGAGACTTAGTCCGCGTCGCGGAATTATCCTCTACAGCGATAGATATAGAAAAAAACGAGCTGTTTTTAAATCAAAATACCTTAATACGTATACAACAATCCATGGGAGGCAATAGTAATTTCCAAATTGAACTGCGCGAGGGAGAATTAAGCGTTATAAGCGCAGAGGAAAGCATGGGTATCATGTTAGATATTATGGGGAAACGGATACAGACAATGTCCGGTTCGACGCTTAACGCTTCCGCCGGAAAAGAAGGAGCGTCCGTACAGGTAAGCGAAGGAAAAGTAAATTTTATTCAAGAGGGGAAAAGCCGCGAAATAACGGAAGGCGCGATGATTGCGTTTGATCAAAAGGGAAAGGAACATATATTTCCCACGACTGTTGTTATGAGCCCTAAACCTAACGCGCGCTATTTAAAAAGCGGCAGTGAAAGGTTGATTATAGATTTTTTTTGGAACCGTATAAATATTGATAAAGAAGGCGCTTTAAGCCTTGAAGTTGCTGGAGATTCGGCTTTTTCGCGTAATGTCCGCGTTATAAGCGGTCTTAATAATTCCGCGCAGGCGGCTTTTGACACAGGTTTCTGGTACTGGAGGCTGATATACGAAGGAAAGATTCTGAACAACGGACAGCTAACGGTTGTGAATTCTTCAGGACCCGTATTGATCAGTCCTGTGACCGGCAGTATATTCCGCTATCAGGATACCCCGCCTCAGGTGCGTTTTCAGTGGGTGGAAAGACAGAATGTTTCCGGCTATGTAATAGAAATTAATGATACCGTCGATTTTTCCGCTCCCGGGATAACGCAGCAGACAAACGCGGCGTCATTTGTTGCTTCTCAATTAGATTCAGGAATATGGTATTGGCGCGTAAAGCCCGTTTTTCTTTCGACATATCTGGGGGAAACCTCTTATTCGTCTATAGGTTCTTTTAAGATAATAAAGACAGCAGAAAAGACGGAAACTGCGGTTAAGATAGAAATTCCTGTGATTCCTCCGGAGCGTATAACAGCCGCAAGTACGCCGTCTGTGCGTGTTTCTTCCGAACCTATTGTGGTAAAATCGGTGGTAAAGTCCGAGGTTAAACCGGAAGTTAAACAGGAAACAGCGCCCGTAACGCGTTCCAATTCTTCAGACGCAAAAACAGAGCGGAGATACACTATCCAACCGGGAGACACTTTAGGGCGGATTGCAAGGCAATATTACGGCGATCCCATGTTATGGTCGCGAATTACAGAGGCGAACAATATTCAAAATCCGGATTTGATATATCCGGGACAGGTATTTTTAATACCGTAAATATATAAAGGAGTTTTTTATGATGGATCCGGTCAAAGGAAAACTGACGTTTAAAGACGGCTCAGTGTACGAAGGCGAACTGCTCAACGGCATACCCCACGGCAAAGGAAAACTGATCTATAGAGACGGTTCAGTGTATGAAGGCGATCTGTTCAACGGCAAACTTCACGGCAAAGGAAAAATGACATACATTTACGGCAGCGTGTATGAAGGCGATTGGGCTGACGGAGAACAAAACGGCTTAGGGAGAATGACCTATCCCGACGGTAAAATTGATGAAGGCAGATTTGGAAACAGCGAATTTGTAGGGTAGTAACGAATTTCTTAGCGCGGGCGCTGAGCCTGTCGAAGCGTCCGTAGGGAGTGTCCTCTTTATTTTTTCAATCTACTGGTTATATCTTCAAATTTTTACTATAATTTTATTATGCCCAAAAAATCCCTGTTATTGGCAGTTTTGTTAATATTTTTTCCGATTTTTGCAATTTACGCACAGGAAGAAAACTTGACTGAAAATGTAACGGAAACAGAAGAATCTGCTTCCAAGCCGTTAAGCGATAGACCCGATGTCTGGTTTGGTTTTGGCGGGGAAACTGCTTTTTACAATGTTTCGGGGCTTGCTTACGGCGGTAGTTTTGCGTTGGGGTACGGTTCGGGGTCTTCAATAGGACTTAAGGCGTCTTTTTTCTCTGACGGAGAAGAGTTTAAAATTTTAGAAGTGGATTTACTGCTTAGATTTTATACGTTTGGAGAAAACGCTTATGAGGGACCTTTTATCCAGCTTATCGGAGGCGCGTCTTTAGTAAACTATTCTGCGGGTTATTCGGGCTTTTATTTGTTTCCCTCAAAAACAGGCGTATTAAACGCCGGATTTGGTATTGGCTGGCGTTATGTCTATTATAACAGACTGTTTTTTGAACCGGCTGTCAGGTTTGGATACCCCTATTTTATAGGTATTGGTATTTCCGCAGGAATCAGATTTTAAGAAAAACACCCAAATACCCGGAAAATCGGGTATTTGCCATTTTAATATCGCTTATATTCCGTTAAATTCCCGTAAAATCCGCTATTTTACGCATAAAAATCGCACGATAATATAAATATGAGCCCAATTTATAAAAGGCGCGCTCTGGATAAGATAAAATTCCCCATTAGCGCCAAGTTAATTATCATTATTTCTTTGATTGTAATAGTTTCTCTTGGTTCCATTACTGCGCTTGTTTCATGGCTGGTTCAAACGGATTTAAGAATAACCGCGGAAGAGAATAATTTTGAAACAAACCGCCGCTCCGCGATAGAAGCGGAAACTCTTCTGGAAAATACGCGATCTAATTCCAGGATACTAATTCAATCTATCAGCGCGTTGGGCTCGCAAACAGCCGCTGTAAAAGAAATGACAGATTTTTTCTGGAAAGAAAATCCGCAGATTGCGGCGATTTTCTTTGTAGTTTCCGGCAAACAGGAACGATTGTTAATTAACAGGCAGTTTTTTACTTCGCGCCAACTTGATGATGCGTTTGTTACTTCTTTTTTTGATCTGCAAAGGTCTGCGCTGGGAAGAGCCGTCCGCGGCGAGACTATTCTTCATAACGCGGCTCCTTATTTTTCAAGAGCGATTTTAAGTTTGTTTTTTCCGTGGCAGAGCGGAGGAGTGGGAGCGGTTCTTTTTTCGGGCGAATCTTTAAATGACAGCTATGGTTACGGCGTAAATAAATCCTATATGATTAACACCGACGGCGACATTCTTTCTCACGCTGATTTTGACGTTGTTAAAGAAAATAAAAATGTTAAAGATTTAAGTTTTATCCGCGCTATTCTTGACAGCCGCGAGCAAAACAGACAGCAGCTTATAGAATCCGATTTCGGCGCTACGCTGTATTCAACCGCTAGTGTGAATCTTGGAATTTTAGCGTCCGTCTGGGAAAAAGTAAAAACCACGGCGAAATTTGTTTTTGACGAATCGGTAAAAATGTTAAAAAAATATGATCTCTTAATCGTCAAAGAAAAAGAAAAGAAAATGCGTCAGTTTGTGGCGTATACCAAATTAAACAACGCGAACGCGGTTGTAATAACAAGCATTGAGTACTATAAAATATTCGAAGGTATTGCCGCTACCACAAGACGGAATATCTATCTTACAGTAGCCGTTTTAAGCTTGTCGATTATTTTTATTTGGTTTTTCTCTAAAACGATTTCCAATCCCATTAAATCATTGGCATCCGCCGCAAGACAGATTGAGTACGGAAGGTTTGACGTTAAATTATTTTCCAAAACTAACGATGAACTTGGCATTTTGACAAAAAGCTTTGGAAAAATGTGTACAGCGTTAAATATTTTCGGTAAATTTACAAATAAGGATATCGCCGTAAAAGCTATGCGCGGCGAAATTAAACCGGGCGGCTTGCCGAAACACGGTACGATCTTCTTTTCCGATATTCGCGAATTTACGGCGAAGTCGGAAAATTTTACAAAATTCTTCGGAGCGGAAGCTTCCGATAAAATCGTTTTCTGGCTTAATCAATATTTTACACAGATGGTTGACTGTGTGGAAAAGACAAACGGCTGCGTGGATAAATTTATCGGCGACGCAGTAATGGCTCACTGGGGAACCGCGTCTTCGGCGGGCAGTCCGCGTAAGGACGCTTTTAACTGCGTTAAAGCGGCGCTTATGATGCGTAAGGCTCTTTATTTTATGAATAGCCAACGCAGAGCGGGAGACCCGGCAAATCCGTCAATCCGTATCGGGTGCGGAATAAATTCAGGCGTTGTAACGGCGGGACAGCTTGGCAGCGATCTAAGAATGGAATATACGGTTATAGGCGATCCTGTTAATCTTGCGTCGCGTATTGAAGCTCTTACCAAACCGCTTGGCGCGGATATTCTTATTTCCGAAGATACATGGAAACTTGTCGGAGATAGATTCATCACCGAGGAAATGCCGCCTGTATCGGTTAAAGGAAAAGCAAAGCCCGTGCGGATTTTCGCCGTTGTTAATTTTGCAGGAGAAGACAGAGGACCTCAAACGCTGAATGAAGTCCGTTCCCTTTTGGGAATTGATCCGCCCGATCTTGCTAAAGTAGACGTTAACGCTGATGAAAAGAAATATAAAATTGGTGAGGCTGCAAAATAAGAAATGGACAACAAAGCGCGTTATAAAGAAAGAAGCAATTTCCGTTTTCTTGATTTATTCATAATTGTTTTTTTTCTCTTTATCGCCGTTGTAAGTCTTTATTTGTTCAGACAGGACTTGTTAAACACGTTCAGACTGCAGAATGTTGAGCCTGCCGGAACCGTAGTTATCAAAAAGAATACAGTCCAAAGACGTCTTGGCGATCGCGTTATTTGGGATAGGTTAAATACCGAATCGCCCGTATATGTGGGAGATTTAATTCGCGTCGCCGATATTTCCGCCGCGACTCTTTACATTAAAGGCAATAGTATAGAATTAGACGAGAATACCCTTATCCGTATCGTTCTTTCTCCCGACGGCGAAGGCTTGCAAATTATAATGACTTCCGGAACCGTAGCCGTTTTTGCCGAAAAGGGAGCGGAAAAAGTTTCGATTAATTTAAACGGAAAGGAAGTAAAATCGGAACCGGAAACTGTTGTACGCGCCGTTATGCCCGAAAAGGGAGAACCGACTGTAAAAGTTTTTGAAAGCGTCCAGAAATTTGTTGAAGAAGTGCCTTTGCGTAAAATAGCGGAACCCCGTCTTTTAAGCCCCGCCGCAAACAGCGTTTTCCATTACGGTGATGAGCTGCCGTCCTTAAATTTCCAATGGACAGGCGTTGAAGAAGCGTCCTCTTATGTTTTGCAGATCAGTTCCTCTCCGGATTTTTCCAGTCTGCGCATGAATATAAATACGTCCGCTGTTTCCGCCTCTGTAAATACTTTGGGGCAGGGATTATGGTATTGGCGCGTAATGCTCGCTCTTCCGCCGCCATATAACGCCAGTCCTGTTTTTTCCAATGTGTCTTTTTTCCGTTCAGAACAACACGGATCGGATAGAGCCGCGCCTGTTCAAAACAGCAGTATTGCAGATTGGCTTGCCGCGGAAGCGCCGCCTGTAAAACTGCCGCCCGAAGTGCCGAAAGAAATTTTAATGGAGAACGCTCTTCCGTCGGCATCGCTGCCAGTTGTTCAGGTGCAGTCGCCTGAACCGGTTAAACCGCCTCAGGAAAGAACTCCGCCGCCTCCCGTGTTATTTGCCGCTCCTCAGATTATCCAGCCTAGGCAGAGAACAACTTATGGTTTTGAGCAGCTTCTGTCTCAAAGAAATATTAATTTTAGATGGTCGCCGGTACGGGGAGCAAACGCTTATATTTTTACTCTTTATGAACAAACCGCAAATGGAAGGCGGCAAATTCTTCGTTCGACGATAAACAGAGGTACGCGCTATACAATGGATAATCTGCGCGTGTTAGAAAGAGGGACTTTTGTCTGGCAGGTAGAAGCGATAAGAATGGGACGCAGAAATGTTATCGAGCAGCATGGCAGAACAACGGATAACATTTTTACGGTAAATTTCCCTGTTCCGGGACCAGTTGAAATTGAAGATACCGGGATTTTATATGGCAATTAACAATAAAAAGTATTTATTACTTGCGATAATTTTATTTGTTTTTACTTCTTTTCTTTCGGCTCAGGAGGCGGGCTATTTCATTGAAGAAAAAGGCGATGAGGTTAAATATGTTCAGCGGTTTGTGTGGAGAGGCGGTGAAAACGCCCTGTATTATGAAGTTATTTTTGAAAGAGAAATAAACGGAAGATATAGCCAGTATTTAAAGGAAACTACAAAAGCGCAATTTATCGAAGTTTCTCTGCCGCCGGGAAATTATCGTTTCCGCGTAATACCATACGATATTCTTGGAAGACCAACCGAAGGATCGCAGTGGGCCAATATAGTAGTTCTACCTGTTCCCAAGCCGGAACAATATGAAGAACTGAAACCTGAAAGTAAAACGGCATTAAAACCGGAACCGGAACCCGAGCCTGAAACCAAAGAAGAGGAAGTGAAGCCGGAAAAGGAAAAAACCGTATTCTTTAGAATAGGCACTGCGATTGGAATTGGAAGTAGACTATCTCTTTACGGAAATAGATATTTCGGCGATTCAGGAGATAGTTACATAGGACTGCGCACAAGTCTTGTATTTAAGGTTCCGTCGGATATTTATATAGGACCCGAATTTACAGTCGACACAAACAGGTACGGCAATATAGAAGATTGGAAATTGTTTTTTTATACATTTGGCATAAATTTACTCGCTGAAAAATGGTCGCCAAATAAAATATTCGGCGTTGGTCTTAGAGCTGGGTTGTTATACCCAAGTATTGATATACAAAAAAATTGGCATGAAATGTCTCAGGAACAAAATGAATATTTCAGAAACGAGGTTATGAGTGTTTACGCGACGGAAGAAAATATTTACAAGGAAAGACTCATCCCAAATATCGGCGCTTCTATTTTTTGGCTTATTAAAAAACATCTTTTGCTTGAATTTGGCTTTAATTACTTTCATTTATATCCCATAAGAAGAGACATAATAATCAGAAATTATCCTCCAAGCGGTTTCTTCTGTCCCATGCTTGGGCTCAGTTATCAATTTTAAATAGTTAAACCGGAAATAATATAAATTGAAATATTATACAGGGTATGCGCTATGGCAATACCGTGAAGCGAATTGTACCGCAAAAACATAAAACCAAGAATCGCGCCGGAAATAACCGCGTTTAAAAAGCCCCAGGGTCCCTCGTAAATGTGACAGATAGAAAATAAAACAACAGAAAGCGCCAAAGCGGATACGGCATTCAGATTAAATTCTTCTCTTTTTGATAACAGGTAAAAACGGAAGTAGCTTTCCTCAAGGTAAGCGGCTAAGAGGCATGTAACAAACAGCAATAACCATTCTGCGGCTGAAGAGGGTAAATTCAACTTTATACTTTCGGAAGGACCGCTGATATATGAGCCTATTATAGTTACAATAAAACCTGTAATTAATAGGCATGGAAATGTGATAATACAGGATAAAAGGTCTTTTTTCCCCGGTCTTATAGCCCATAATTCTATTTTTGGCGTTTTAGTTATTAAGTGCCAAATAAGGATTAACGCGGGTATTAAATACGCGAAAATATTTACAAGTTCCGTTGTTACGGAAAAATTCGCCGCTTCAGACCCGCCGCCCGCGAATAAAGCAAGCGATCCGTGCAAAAAAAGGAGAATATACAGTACAAGAGCTTCTATATATATACCCATAAGCTTATTTCTGTATTATAATAAATATATAGAGAAAAAACACGGTTATAAGGGGAATAAATTGTTACCGTTTCTGATTCTATTATTATGTCTTGTTGTCGGCATTATGGTTGCGACAAGCTCCTCAAAGGAAAAGTCCGGTAACTGGCTTCAATTTTTCGCAAAAGGAAAGGAAGCCGGTTTTACCATAAAAGACATGGACCAGTTAAAACAGCTTGCCGCCAGCTGCCAAATTAAAGACCCGTTAAATATTTTTAAATCTAAAAAAGAATTTGAAACAATTATCCGCTCTATGGTCAAAACTTTGCATTTATCGGGAGAGTACAATAATCCGGTAACCCAGTTATTCCTTTCAAGGCTTTTTGAATATTACCACAAAATAGAGATGCAGTCTTCCGAAAACGAGGTAAAAATTAAAACCTCGCGTCAAATCAGCGAAGGACAGCCGTTAAGAATTTTAGTGGCTGGAACCGGCGTTTATAAATCCGAGGTTGTAAAAAATTCAAGCAATTATCTTGCCATTGCGCGTCCTGCAAACGCCAGTACGCCGAATTCCATGGAATGGTACGGGCTAAAAATATCCGTTTATTTTTGGCGCGAAGACGACGCCGGATACGTTTTTGATTCCGAAGTAATAGACGAAGTTTTTTCCAAAGGTATTTCCTCCTTAAAAATAGATCATAACGATTCGCTTTTTAGGACGCAAAAAAGAAAATCCATGCGCGTTAAATTTCAAAAACCGGCGTTCTTGTATCTTGTTAATGAATCTGATAATCCGCACAGGCTTGAGAAATCTGCTGGATTAAGAGTAATGCTGGAAGATATTTCCGATTCAGGATGCGCCTTTAAAGTATTGGGGCAGGTTACTGTAGGATTGCGTTTAAAAGTGCAATTTTTACTGGACAAGATACCCGTCTGCATACCGGGGACTGTGCGTTCCGTAGATTACTATCGCGATACTAATACGACGATTGTACATATGGAAGCGGATAATCTTCCTATTGGAACCAGAAATTATCTTTTATGCGAAGTTTTTAATTTACTTCCTGAAGATGATGAAGATGAACTTCCGTTCCGCGTGTTGGAAGATGAAGCCAATGTTATTACGGAGCAGGCGGCTAAAAAAGCCGCTGAACAAGCGGTTCAACAGCCGGCAGAACAACCAGAGGAGGCTGTCAATGCGTAAAAAATTACTATTAATTTTTTTGTTAGTATTATCCGCTTCGATTGTTTACAGCGATCCTCAAGACGGAAAGATCGATATTTCCAATATTAGCGACGCAACTTCTCTTTGGCGGCTTTTTCTGGATAACCCCGATTCAAAAACAGGAGTTGATATTCTTATTAAACTTGGTTCTGTTGGAAAGGGAAACAGAATAATAATCGATAATATCAATAATTATCTGATGGGAAAAAATTTATTATTCCGCTCGGGAGAGAATGTCGATTATATGATAATATCCGTATGTATTTCCGTGCTTATGGAATTGGGAGACAGTTCTTCTTATCCCGCTCTTTTTTCCGTTCTCTACGCCGGGTATCCTGAAGTAATTACTTCCGAAGCGCAGGGAGCGTTAGAAATAATTCCCGGAAACCTTCAGCAATTTCTTGTAAATATAATAACTCATAACCCGCCCGAAGAAAAATTTGCCGCTTTTGTAATGGGAATAAACAGCGACAGGTTAACCGTCTCGCAGCGCGGACAGCTTGCGGAACTTGCGCTTGAACAGGGATTAGCTTCTACAGATGATAATATCGATCTTACCGCTATGCGCTATTCGTCGGTTTTAGTGCTTACGCGGCTTAGATGGACGCGCGCCAACGCTCTCGCGATACGGCATTATTACCGCGTGCAAACCGATTATCTTCTGAATCCTACGCAGAAAGAAAGATTTATTGAGGCGATTACATGTCTTGGCGCGGTTGGAAATTCCGACGCCGCTCTGGTGCTTGGTTTGCAGCTTGGACTTATTAACGCCAGAACAGAAAGCACGGGAACTTATGATCCGGAAATAACAATGGCGATTGTACAAGCATTAGGACGAATCGGCTATAATGCCGCTTTTGATCATTTATTATACGTAAGTTATTTATCTTACCCCGAAGAGATTCAAGCCGCGGCAAGGGAGGCGGTTGCTCGCCTTAAATGGTAACTCAGTTTCTAAAACGTCTTCGTATTACTCCCGTCCTGTGCGCCGCTCTTGGAACAGCTATAGGTTTTTATATTTTATTTCACTGTGCAAAACCGGTAACTGCCGCCGTTTTTTTGCTCTCCCTTGCGTTGTTCAATTTCTTAATGGTACTGTCTTCTCTTAACACAGAGTCGCGCGCGTTAAAATTGTACTCCGTCTGCACAGCCGCCTTAACCGTAGGGCTTGCTCTTGGCTTTTGCGCGGCGGACTCAGGGCAAAATAAAGTCGCGTTCGGTCTTCCTGAAAATAAAATAACCGCCGTTGAAGGCGTGTTAACGGAAGACCCGCGAATTATTTCCGGCGGAAAAGCGATTGTCACTGTAGCGTTGCGCAAATGCGCCGCGGGGAATACATTGCGCGCAAGCGGCAAGGGAGAGATTGCCGTTTTTATCTCTGTGGAAAATACGGAGAGACTAAAACAATTCGGGCGGGGGACTGTAGTTTTTGTCGAAGGTTCATTGCGTTCCAACGAGAAGGGGAATTGGTCTTTAAGCGCGAAGTCGCTGCATGTTGTAAAACAGCCGCCGCCGATAGAGCGGATGCGCACAAACATAAGATTAAATTTGATAAAACGTTTTGGCGGCAAACAGTGGGGCGGGCTTGCGCTTGCTTTGCTTCTGGGAATAAAAGACAACCTTGATACAGAGTTGGCAGTAATGTACAGAAACTCAGGACTGTCTTACATATTGGCTTTGTCGGGTATGCATCTTGCCATACTTGCCGCGCTTATTACTTTCCTGTTAAAAAAACCGCTCGGCTTAAAAGCGTCCGCTATCTGCGGCGCGGCTATCATTTTACTTTATTGTTTTTTGGTAGGTTCAATGCCGAGCCTTAACCGCGCCGCGATGATGTACCTTCTTGGTGTGTTAACAGTAATTGGGGCTTTGCCTAAAAAGCCGCTGTCGATTTTATCGCTTTCATTTATTATCCAAATTATTGTAACCCCGTCGGCGGGAAACAGTATCTCTTTTATTCTTTCATACTTGGCGTTGATAGGCATTTTAATAATAGGCAAAGATCTTTACTCTCTGTTTGCCGGCAAAGCCCCCGACTTTTTGTTACAACCCCTTGCCATGTCCTGCGGCGCGTTCTTGGCGACAGCCGGAGTTTGCGGTTCCGCGTTTGGAGTTCTCGCCCCCGTTGGAATCATAACAGGGCTTGTGATGGTTCCGCTTACAACCGTCTTTATGATCGGTTCGATAATCTGGCTCGTTTTGGATTTTCTTTCGCTCTCCGCCTTACTGAACCTGCCGTTATCCGTCTTGTACAAATTAATGGAAGTGATCGCTTCCGTCTCCGGGAAAGTTCCCGGCATTTCAGCGGGAGCGTTATCAATGATCATTCTTTCTCTTGTCCTCTCGCTGTTAATCGTCGCCTTTGAATACAGACGGCGTTTGTCCCTGTTAAAACCGGAACCGTTTTTATGACGCTCAATTATAACTCCGCGTCCGCCCTGCGCGCCTTTCTTGATCAGGAAGGACTTGGAATGCAGAAAAAATTCGGGCAGAATTTTTTAATTAATCCCGAAACGAGGAAGGCGCTTGTACAGGCTCTCGACGCTCAAAGCGGAGACGACGTCTGGGAGATTGGTCCCGGTCTCGGCGCGATGACGGCTCTTCTTCTTGAAAAAGGGTTAAAAGTAAAAGCGTTTGAAATCGATCTTGGCTTTATCCGCGTACTAAAAAATATTTTTTCCGAGGATAAAAATTTTACTCTTGTTGAAGGCGACGTGATGAAAACTTGGCAAGCCCATCAAAGCGCGCCGTTTCTTTTTGGGAATCTTCCGTACAATGTCGCGGCGGTGCTGTTGGCGGACTTAATCGAGAATAACCGTATTTTTTCGCGCATGGTTGTTACCGTGCAAAAAGAAGTCGCCCAGCGCATGGCGGCGTCGGCGGGGAAGCCCGACTATTCATCGTTTTCCGTATTGTGCGCCTCGGCTTACAAAGTTAAGCCTTTAATAACGATTCGTCCCTCGTCTTTTTATCCCCAGCCGAATGTAGACAGCATGGCGGTTCTTCTTGAAAAAAAAGACGCTCAAAAGCCATCCGCTGTTTTTTATCCATTGGTGAGGGCATTGTTCGCGTCCAGACGCAAGACAATAAAGAACAACCTTTTAACTTTTCTTGCCGCCCGTTTTGGGGAGTCCCTGCAAAATAAATCGGCGGTGCAGGAGATATGCGCCTCTGTTTTGCAAAGCAACTCGTTAAACGGCGCGGAACGCGCGGAAAGTCTTGGTTTGGAGTCGTTTTTATCTCTTGCATTATCCATTGATAATATGCGATTATAGAAATAGAGATGTCAGTTGCCGAGAACATAGCAAAACTGGAAGAGCGGATACAAAAAGCTTGCGATTCCGCGCGCAGAAAAAGGGACGAAGTTACGCTGATGGGCGTATCAAAATTTGTGCCTATTGAACAGATAGACGAGGCGTACCGCTGCGGTATTCGCTGTTTCGGAGAGAGCAGGGTAAAGGCCGCGGAGGAAAAACTTGATTCTTTTAAGAGCGAACATTCCGACGCGCGGTTTCATTTAATCGGTTCTTTACAGCGCAACAAGGCGAAACAGGCGGCTCTTTTTTTTGACTGCGTTCAATCGGCAGACAGGGACGAGATTATCGCTGAGCTTGCAAAACATTCGTCCCAGCGGCGGGAGCCGCTTGAAGTATTGCTTGAGTTGCATACGGGAGAGGAAACAAAGAGCGGCTACCAAAGTATAGAGGCGCTTTTAAACGCGGCGGAGTTGGTTTTAAAAAGTCCCAAATTAAAACTTACGGGGCTTATGACAATGGCTCCTTTTACAACGGACGCCGCGTTGATTCGTTCTTCTTTTAAGCGGCTTGTAAAGGCGCGGGATGAACTTGAAAAGCGTTTCCCGGGAAACGCGGCATGTCTCTCTATGGGAATGTCGAGCGATTTTGAGATTGCCATAGAAGAGGGCTCAACATTGATACGGATAGGAAGCGCGATTTTTAAGGGTAATTAAAATGAAGAAAATATTTTTTTTGATAATTTTATTTTCTCTCTTGTTCAGCGTAACGCATAAAGCGTCCGCCCAAAGTTTAAGCACGACTAAACCGACGGAATCAACTTTTAGTTCTTCTGATTTACCGCGCTGGGTAAAGGACGTTCGGCGTTTTGACATTATTACTTTCGGAATATTTCCGTTCTCAATGTTTTTTGTTACAACTGTGACTGATATTCTCCGTTGGAGAGACGCGAATAATTTTGATTTTTCGGACGAAGGTCGGCGGTATGCCCCCTGGCCCCTTAAATCGGCGGGCGCGGTCGAAATGACAAACGATGAATTTGTAAGAACTATTTATATTGCCGCCGGATTGTCGGTTGGTTTTGCCATTATTGATTTGGTTATTGTAAACATAAAAAGAGCGGTTGAACGCAAAAGAATGGAAAGCATACCTTCCGGATCCTATGAAATAAATACCCCCCCCTATGGAACTCAGGAGGCTGATGATTCCACAGACGCGGAAAAAGAATAATGCCCGATTTTTCCCATACTATTGATGAACATCTTTCCCAACCCGTCAGACTTGACCGTTATGTGTCGGAAACCTTACGCCTTCTCTCCCGTTCGCAAATTAAGGCAAGGTCTTTAACCGCTAAAGTAAACGGAAAAGACGTAAAAAATTCCCGCCTTGTAAAGCAGGGAGACCTTCTTGAATTGCGCTGGCAGGATTCCCCGCCAGTGAATATTATCCCTCAGGACATTCCACTTGAAATAATTTATGAAGATGATAACTGTGTTGTCGTAAATAAAGCGCAGGGAATGGTAGTCCACCCGGGAGCGGGAAACAGACAGGACACACTTGCCAACGCCTTGTACTTCAGAAGACTTAACAGAGGTGGGAAAATAAGCGACGCGGAAACAAACAATGCGCGTCCCGGTATTGTTCATCGTCTTGATAAAGACACGTCGGGAATAATTATCGCCGCTTACAATG
>Ga0268262_10003423_pt1 | contig 17196 bp, 17 predicted proteins | sample TergutNc150P3_FD_190354 | JGI IMG/M metagenome (GOLD analysis project Ga0268262, IMG submission 190354) | Nasutitermes corniger P3 segment gut microbial community from laboratory colony in Florida, USA - Nc150 P3 (SPAdes) (version 2) | ecosystem: Host-associated > Arthropoda: Insects >... | reverse complement strand
CATAAGCAGGGGAAAGCAGGGCAGAGCCAGCGCGCGAGGCAAGGTTTCTGCTCCAATCCAGGCCGAAAAAGGGGTCCCTCTCATCCCAGGTTTCTGTAAAGGCATTGCCCCTTTCCCCGAAAGGCGCTTTTAGCGGGGCGATGGCAAGGCGTTGTCCGGTACGGGGCCTTAATATGCCGTCCACTATCCACTTAACGAATCCCGAACAGTTCACCCCGCCCTTTATCGCGCTGTTTCGGTATGTATTGTTTTGGGCCGCAAGGGTATTGATAAAAACAAATTTTCCATTTTCGTCCATCGCGCCGTCGTCAAGAAATGTAAGCTCAGGAAGCCGCGCGCGGACAGCGCTGACAAAAGCCCGGCTGTCGCGGTAAGTGCCTGGCTCAGGATCAAAATAACGGCGTGGAAACCTGTCGCCCGCCAGGGCCAGGGCTTCCTCCACGGGCATGGTGTATAGCCTTTCAAGCGGAACCGGAATGGGCAGAGCCCTTAATAAATAACTGTCGTAAAGGACTACGTCCATCAGGCACTTGTCGTCGGAAAAAGGCCGGAACTGGACATAGACGTTGTAATCGCTTCTTAAAAAAATCCTTATGCGGAAACCTGCGGGGTTATTATCCAGCCTGCGGGTAAGAACCCAGGAACCCTGCGCCCAGCCGGGGTAAGCGCCGTTTTGTTCCCTCGCGAACACGATGGCGAATTCGTCCCGGTTTTGCTGGGATGTTTCCGTGCGTACCTGAATCCGGCTTCCTCCACGGAGGGTATAAATCTCAGGGCGCTTTGAAAGAACCCTTCCCGGCGTTTCACGCAGCCATGTATCCAGCAAAGAAATACGAAGGGATGAATCGTCTTCAATTTTGCGCGTTGGCAAATCCTGGCTCCAAAGGAATCCGCCAAAAACAAGGGAAAGAAGAAAAATTGAAGCAAAAAACCGCCTATTCATTCTCATTTTCAGTATCGGCTGGAATCCGGTTATTATGAACTCCATATATTCATTGACCATTTCCTTTTTTGTTTCTATTATAATAGAATAATTTAACGCGATAGAAAGGAGAAAACATGAGCGGCGATTTCATTTATACAATATTGGGAATTGGTGTATATCTAATAATTTTAATTTATTTGGGAGTTCGGTATGCCCAGCGGAGCAACAGCAGTCTGGAAGAATACTTTCTGGCTAACCGGGGTTTCGGGCCGTGGGTAGCGGCCATGAGCGCCGAGGCTTCCGACATGTCAGGGTGGCTCCTTATGGGTCTTCCGGGAGTAGCTTACTTTACCGGCTACGGAGAAGCATTTTGGACCGCCCTTGGGCTTTTCATCGGGACATGGATCAACTGGGCGTTGGTTGCAAAGCGCCTGCGTAACTATTCGCAAATCGCGGATAACGCCATTACACTTCCTGAATTCTTCAGCAAGCGCTTCCACGACAAGCGGCGCGTATTGCTGTCTATCGCGGCTCTGATAAGCCTGGTGTTCTTCTCTATTTATGTTGGCGCGCAGTTAATCACATTTGGCAAACTCTTCAACTATACCTTCGGCTTTAACATGGTAGCTATGGTGATCGTCGGGGCGGTGGTGGTTTTGTGCTATACCCTCCTGGGCGGTTTCTGGGCAGTAGGAATGACCGACCTGATCCAGGGGCTTTTGATGATTGCCGCCCTGGTGGTAGTCCTGGTCGCATCGTTCTTTGCCGCCGGCGGATTAAGCGCCATATCCGCAAACCTGGCGGCCTTTCCCCGGTTTACGGACTTTTTCGGAATAGCCACGCCCAGAATGGTTAATGGCGTTCAGGAAGTGGTAGGAATCGTTCCTCAATTCGGCCCCGGAGCGGATTACGGCCTTCTTGTTACTATAAGTACCATGGCCTGGGGGCTTGGGTATTTCGGAATGCCCCATGTGCTCGTCCGTTTTATGGCAATCAAAAAAACCTCGATGATAAAACCCTCCATGACTATTGCCGTTATATGGTGCTTTATAGCCCAGGCGGCGGCGGTGTTGATCGGCGTCATTGGCCGCTCTTATATGCCTAACTTTCTTAAAACCGCAAGCGAAGCGGAAAACATCTTTATCCTTTTGAGCACCCGCTTTTTCCCGCCTATAGTCGCGGGGGTTGTGCTTTCAGGAATACTGGCCGCGTCAATGAGCACCTGCGACTCGCAAATGCTTATTGTCGCGTCTTCCCTTGCAAACGATCTGTTCAAGGGCGTATTCAAAAAAGACGCCAGCGATAAAACCGTCATGTGGGTAGCGCGCGCCGGTATGCTGTTGGTTACCCTGTTTGCCATATTCGTGGCAATTACCGGAAACCAGTCCATATTCCGCGTGGTGTCCTACGCGTGGGCAGGCTTTGGCGCGTCCTTTGGCCCGCTGGTTCTTTTCAGCCTGTTCTGGAAACGCACCACCTTCCCAGCCGCGATAGCGGGAATGCTCACCGGCGGAATTATGGTAGTGCTGTGGAAAAACGTCATTGCCAAAGCCGGCGGTGTTTTCGCGGTATACGAACTTCTTCCGGCGTTTATCCTTTCATGCCTGGCGATTGTAATCGTAAGCCTGCTTACCCAAAAGCCGTCCGCTGAAATTGAACAGGAGTTTGAAAAGGCAAAAACCGCGGAATTTTAAGCGCGAAAAAACATGGCAGGACAGGATATAAAAGCAATATGAGTAAATCTTCGAGTAGTTTTGAGGAGCAACTTTCAAAGGGGCTGGGCGCCCCGCTGATAATGACGCTGTTTTTCATATCGGCGTTTATGGTTCTGATAGTTTCGGTGGTTGTAAATATTCATGTGAACCGTTACGTGAAGATGATAACCACGGAAACCCAGAACCATTTAATGGCGACGGCCATGGCGGCGGCGCAATTTATCAGCGCTGATGAATTGGATCGTTACCATACAGTGGAAGACTCAAGAGATCAGAATTACTATGACTTAAAAATGCGGCTTGTCCGGTTCTCGAAGGAATACAATGTTTTATATGTTTACTATCTGCGGGAATACGACAAAGACAACTTTCAGTACATTGTTGACAATGACTTTGATCCCAAAACCATAGTAGGCACTGGCGATATTCTGCCGATTCAGGATATTGCCCGCGCGGCCCTTGCGGGAAACGTAACCGCGACGGATCTTGGCAACTACAATCCTACATGGGACGGGCTTATCGCCGGCTTTGCTCCGGTATATGACTCAAACGGCAATTTCTATTGCGTAGCCGGCGTGGACATGAGCGATAACTTTATTATCACCCAGCGCAGATATTCGCAGATTATGTTGATACTCCAGTTGTTTGCCCTTTACGTCTCGGTATTTTTTGGTTTTATAAATATGCTGTTATACCGCAAAAAAACAAAAGAAGCCGAAGACGCCAATACCAAGCTTCAATACTTCAACAACAATATGCGCGTCGCCTTCTCCACGTATCTGTCGGAGGATGTTGTTGAAGAAATAATATCCGATCCTGCCCGCCTCCACCTTGGCGGGATAAACCGGCACATGACCGCTTTGTTTTCAGATATTAAGAGCTTTACAAGTATAGCGGAAGAGCTTAGCCCTGAGCATTTGGTCGATCTCCTCAACTATTACCTTTCAACCATGAGCGATGTGATTCTGGAGCAAAAGGGGACAATCGACAAATACCAGGGGGATTCTATCGTTTCCTTCTTTGGCGCGCCGATTGAACTTGAAGACCATGCAATTCGGGCCTGCACCGCGGGCATCATAATGAAACGGATGGAGAGGGACATAAACAACTATGTTATGAAAAAGGGCATAAGCCCAATGCCCCTTCTGACCCGTATCGGCATTAATACCGGCGAAATGGTGGTAGGCAACATGGGAACCCAGAAAAAGATGAACTATACCATCATCAGCACCGCCGTAAACCTTGCCTCCCGGCTTGAGGGCGTGAACAAGCAATACGGAACCTGGGTTCTCGCCTCGGATTCCACGCTGGATGAAACCTCCGGACGCTTTCTTACGCGCGGACTTGACCGTATCAGAGTTGTCGGAATAAACGAAGCGGTACACATCAACGAGCTGTTGGAACTAAAGACCGACGCTTCAGATGCCATGTTTGAACTGGTTTTTCTCTTTCACAAAGCGCTGGACCTTTTTGAAAAGCGCGCCTGGAAAGACGCGACAAACGCCTTTAACCAGGTTCTAAAGGTATCTCCCGACGATGGACCTTCTCTTCTGTATTTAGACCGCTGCCGCCAATTCCTGGACTATCCGCCGGAGCCCAAGTGGGACGGGGTTTTTGACCTCACAGAGAAGTAGCGCCCCGCCATTTGTTGTTTCCCTGACAATGTGCTATGCTTTTATAAGGAGCCCAACAGGCTCCTAGGAGGCCATCCGCATGAAACTCTACAGCCGGAAACAGTTGATTTTCTTCTCCCTTATGAGCGCCCTGATTGTGGTACTCTTTGCCCTGGGAATAGGGTTGTTTCAATTCCCAAAATTCAAAGACAAGATTGAAAGCGACGCTGCCTCGCAAACCGTTTCCGAAATCCTCGCGCAGACTACAAGCCGCAACTCCACTAATGAAGATTTTTTTAACGAGGTATATGAAACAGGCGTAAATACCAAACTCCTTCAGCGTAATGTTGCGGATCTCTCAGCTTACACCGAGGAAGAGCGCCAGAATATTACGATTTACGAGCAACTGAACTCAGGCGTTGTGAATATCACCACAGAAACGGTGGCAATTAACTGGTTTCTGGAACCTGTTCCTCAGGCGGGCGGTTCCGGCTCCGGTTCCATTATCAACACAAGGGGATATGTCCTTACAAACAACCATGTAATAGAAAACGCGAACAAGGTTTTCATCAACCTTGCCGACGGAAGCCAGTTTGAGGGAACCATAATCGGAACCGATCCGGAAAACGATATAGCGGTGCTGAAATTTGAGCCTCCCAGGGGTATGGAGCTGAGGGTAATTCCCTTTGGCAGTTCGGATAATCTCATGGTCGGACAGCGGGTTTTGGCCATTGGCAACCCTTTTGCGCTGGAAAGAACTTTGACAGTTGGCATTATTTCCGGCCTGGGTCGGCCAATTCAGAATTCCGCGAATCACATCATCAAAAACATGATCCAGACCGACGCTTCCATTAACCCCGGCAATTCAGGGGGACCCCTTCTTAACACCCAGGGACAGATGATAGGCATCAACACCATGATCTATTCGCCTTCAGGCGGCTCGGTGGGCATTGGGTTTGCTGTGCCTGTAAATACCGCGAAAAGGGTTGTGGCGGAGATAATCGAATACGGGAAAGTCAGGCGCGGATGGATAGACGCGACGGTTGTTCAGCTTTTCCCCTCTTTGGTGCGTTACGCCAATCTGCCGGTTAGCTCGGGGCTTTTGGTTTCCAGAACCCTCAGGAACGGCCTGGCCGAAAAAGCCGGACTTCGCCAGGGCAGCGATCCTGTGCAGTACGGCCGCAGCGTTATTTACCTGGGAGGCGACATCATCACCGCCGTAAACGGGATGAAAACACCCACCCTTGCGGATCTTTATTCCGCGCTGGAAGATAACAAACCGGGGGACACTGTAAAAGTGGAAGTAAACCGCGCAGGAACCACACTCACCCTGAACATTACATTGGCGGACAGGGAAGAAGTACTGGCGAGATAGACTTCAAATGAATTTTACGATTACCGAGGAAGAAAAAGAAACCCTCCTTGCGGAAGCAAGGGAAACCATAGCCGCCAAACTGGAAAAAAGGGATGCCCAATACAAGACCGCGCCTGCCCTTGAAAAAAGCATTCAGGAAGGGACTTCCGCCCTGTCAAAACCCTGCGGCGCTTTTGTTACCTTGCACACAAAAGACGCAAGGGGAGCGCAAAACCTTCGCGGCTGTATCGGCAGAATGGCCGCCGTAACTCCCCTTCAAAAAACCGTCCGCACTATGGCTCTGGAGGCGGCCTTCGGCGACCCACGCTTCCCTCCCCTGAACGCAAGCGAATATCCGCGAATTGTAATTGAAATATCCGCCCTTTCGCCCATGGAACTCTGTCCTGATCCGCGCTCGGTAAAAGTGGGCGTTCACGGCCTCTACCTGATTCACCGTGGCCGCACGGGTGTGCTCCTGCCCCAGGTGCCGGTGGAACAGGGCTGGGATTTGGACGAATACCTTGACTACATCTGCGTCAAGGCCGGCCTCCCGCCGCATTCCTACTCAGCGCCCGGAGCGGAGCTTTACACCTTTACCGCCGTTGTCTTCGGCGAAAGCGAATAACGCTCACTTCTTATTCTGCGGAATGTCCGGGATCGTGGCAAAACCACGTTCCAGCTCTTCGTCAGTCGGGACATGGTCGGTCATGGTTTTGTTGTTGTACTGAATATAAGCGTTCAGATCGAAGTAACCAGTACCGCTTAAACCAAAGAGGATCACCTTCTTTTCCCCGGTTTTCTTGCACTCCAGGGCCTCGTCAATGGCGACTTTAATAGCGTGTGATGATTCAGGCGCTGGGAGTATGCCCTCGGACTTCATAAAGCGCACGGCGGCGTCAAAGACATCGGTTTGTATTTCGGCGCGGGCTTCAAGCTGGCCGTCCTGGTAGAGCTTGCTTAGAATGGGGCTCATGCCGTGGTAGCGAAGTCCTCCCGCGTGGTTCGCTGAGGGAATGAAACCGTTCCCCAGGGTCATCATTCGCAAAAGCGGCGTGGTTTTGGCAGTGTCGCCAAAATCGTACACATAGCGCCCCCGTGAAAAGGACGGGCAGGAGGCGGGCTCCACGGCGATAAAGCGGGTCTTTGACTTACCGGCCAATCTTTCCCCCATGAACGGGGCGATAAGCCCGCCAAGGTTAGAGCCGCCGCCCGCGCAGCCAATGACGATGTCCGGCTTTATGCCAAACTTGTCCAGCGCCGCTTTGGCCTCTAGGCCTATTACCGACTGGTGCAGGAGGACATAGCTCAGGACGCTCCCCAGAACATAGCGGCATTTGTCGGTCTTAACCGCGGTTTCCACCGCCTCGGAGATGGCGCAGCCCAGAGAACCCCCGGTGTCAGGATCCATCTCAAGTATCTTCCTGCCAGACTCGGTGGTATTTGAGGGGGATGGAATTACCTTTGCCCCGTAGGTTTCCATCACCGCCTTGCGGTAGGGTTTCTGCTCGGAACTGACCTTCACCATGTACACGGTCAGATCGAGGCCGTAAAAGCCGCAGGCCATAGCCAACGCCGTCCCCCACTGCCCCGCTCCGGTCTCGGTGGTAAGAAACTTAAGCCCCTCTTGTTTCGCGAAATAAGCCTGCGGCCCGGCGGAGTTGAGCTTGTGGCTTCCTGAAGTGTTAAGACCCTCGAACTTGTAGTAAATTTCCGCCGGAGTCCCCAGCTCCTTTTCCAGGTAATAAGCCCGTATCACCGCCGACGGTCTGTAGGCCCTGTAAAAGTCTTGAATACCTTCCGGTATGGGGACAAGTTTGGTATTCTCGTCCAGCTCCTGCTTTACCAGCTCTTTGCAGAAAATCGGCTCCATGTCGCTGTTGACTACCGGCTTGAGAGTGCCCGGATGCAGAATGGGCTCCGGCTTTTCTTTCATATCAGCCCTAAGGTTGTACCAGTATTTAGGCATCTCTTCTTCTGCCAGATAGATGCGGGTTGGGATTTTGTTTGCCATAATATGCTCCTTTGCTAAATTTCACGTTTCTATATACAGAAGCGTTTCTTTATATAGAAACATAGCGCGAGGGAAAATGAATGTCAAGCGGGGGAATTAAGATTTGGCGACGCCTAAGCTGACCATAACCACTTGAAAAACGCTATTATGTGTATTATAGTGTGTATAGTGAGGTGTATAATGAGAACAAATATAGTCCTGGATGATGAATTGGTAGCCGAAGCGTTCAGCTATTCCCAAACAATCTCAACAAAAAGAGAGCTTATTGAAGCCGCGTTGAAAGAATATGTTAATATCCGAAAAAGAAAAAACATCGGGGAATTAAGGGGAAGAATTTCATTTTATGAGAATTATGATTACAAGGCTATGCGAAAATGATTCTGGTGGATACATCTGTTTTGATAGGATACTTTAAGGGAATAAAAGAACCCGTTTATGATAAGATGAATTATCTCGTTGATAATGAAATACCTTTTGGTATTTGTCATTACGTTTACCAAGAATTATTGCAGGGATCGGCAAACGAGAATGAATACAAGTTGTTGAAAGATTATTTAACTACATTACCGTTTTATAGTTTACGGTATGGAAACGAGTCGTTTGAAAATGCCGCCCTTATGTATATGAATTGCAGAAAGAAAGGAATTACGACAAGAAGTACCATTGATTTATTAATAGCCGAAATAGCCATTGAAAATGACCTGTACCTGTTTCACAACGACAGTGACTACACGAATATTTCAAAAGTATGTAAAGCTTTGAAAATTTATTGAATAGTACCGATTAGACGGAGAGCGCCTTGACACATACATTCCAAGAGGTTTATATCGTATATTAGTATGAATTTAGGCATTTACACCTGGTTTGGATTTATGTACCCGTTTTCCGACATAATAAAACTGATAAAAGAAGCGGGCTTTAAATCTGTTATGACATGGTGGGGCGATGAGTTTGTTAATATCATAGGCCCAAAAGAACAACACGCGGAAATTATTAGAAACGCCGGCCTGGAACTGGAAAACGCGCATTTTCCCTTTGAGAACGTAAACGATATATGGGAAGATACAGCCGCGGGACAGGAAATATTCGATCAGTATTGTTCTTATATTGATGAGCTAAAGTTATACAACGTTCCTACGGCGGTTGTTCACACAACAAGCGGGGACTACCCTCCCCCCTGCAATCAATTTGGCATTGATCGATTTAAGCGGCTAATTGAAAGAGCTGAAAAAAACAATGTAAATATAGCCCTTGAAAATGTATACAGGCCGGAATACATGGACAGTCTTTTCGAGAACATTAAATCCGACAGGTTGAAATTCTGCTATGACAGCGGACATGAAAATTGCTTTACGCCCGGGAATGATTATCTTGCCAAATACGGAGATAAACTTGCCGCTCTGCATCTTCATGATAATGACGGCGCCAGCGATCAGCATTTACTGCCGTTTATGGGAAATGTTAAATGGGAACGCGTAATGGCGCACCTTAAAAGACTTGAGTATAAAGGGTCATTGTCTTTTGAAGTTGATTCGCAATATATAGACGTATCAAAAGAATACACAGCTTCTGAATACCTGTCCGAGGCAATCAAGAGAGGCTCAAAGCTCCTCGATTTTGTTTAAGCCTAATTAAGCTTTTCCCAGCATACGTACAAAGGCGGAATTTGGTTTTTTCAGCTCGCGCGATCCCCTGGTAATTTTGCATAGCGAAACGCCGAGGTCTTTGGCAATTTCACGCTGGGGGATTTTTTGCCGCAACGCCTTGACCAGCGCCCAGCGTCCGGCGATGTCAGCGATTTCGGCGGGAGTTAAAAGGCAGCGCAAAAATTCTTCGATAAGGGAGCTTGTGCCGGCTTTGGAAAGAACCCGCGCCAAATCCGCCAAATTCTCGTTCACCCTTGGGTCGCTAATGGTCATTGGATAAGAGCCTCCACTTTTTCCGCCAGGTCGTTCAAGCCGATGGCGCGGTAAATATCCGCGGAACGTCGCCAAGCTGACGCGGCTTCACTTCCGCGGCCCGCTTTTGAAAACACGTCTCCCATCGCCTGCCAGCTTGAGGCAAGGCCGAAGCCGTTTTCCGCCCGGCGGTCAAAGCTGATTGCCGTTCTGAGCGCGGTAAGGGACGCGTCGTAATTTCCGGCCATTGAACGGATTGACGCTATTAAAAACCAGTCATAGGCCGCATCCTCAAGAAGAAGCTCGTTTTCATGGTAAGAAAGGGCCTTTCTGACAGCGCTTTCCGCGTCAGCCCAACGCCCCATTTGTTTTTCCGCAAAACCAAGGGTGACGTTCCCGACAGCGGTCGCGTTGTTATCGGACCTTACCGCCGTCATTTCGCGGTTTAACTGATCTTTTAGTTCCTGCGCGTTCGCCGCGCCCGCATCAGCGTCAAGAAGCACAATTTTTGCCCTGATCGAATAAATACGCGCCAGTGCCGCAAGAACCGGCTGCCCGGAAGAGTCCCCCTCGTTAGAGGCGCTTTCCCACTCCGCGAAGGCTTCCGGGTTAAGGCCAAGGGCAAAAAGGAAGTTCCCCCTGCTTATGGAAGTTTTTAACCGCAAGGGCGGATCGTCCGTACTAAGCGCGAGCTTCCGCGCTTCCTCAAGAATGGAAAGGGCTTCCTCGTAACGCCCACGGTTGGCGGTGGTGTTTGCCAAATTCAGCTGCTTTATCGCCGTGTTTCGATCTGTAAAAACTTCCGTCGCTTTTTTTGGGGCGGACGAGCATCCGGAAAAAACTACGATAGAAAAGACAATGGAAAAGAAAAAAAGAACAAATAAAAAATTCACTTTTTTCATAATTATCATCCTTAGAACCGTATACCGCGGGGACTTATATCCGAGTCCTGGCTATCCGCCCTGTTGGGTACGCCGCCTTTAAGCAGGGGATTGTTTGCTATAGCGGTAAGAGCGTCGTCGGCAGTCTGCAGGGTACCACGGAGGTCAATTAAGAGCCGCGCTACCTGTGGAAGCTGGCTGGGTAAGAAGGCTATAGTCTTGTCCAGGTCATTAAGCAGGGAGGTAAGCGAACCGAGGATTCCTATCAGGCCTGGATAAAAGTCCTTGTCGGTATCCAGCATCGTGTAAATAAGGCCGTCAGGATCGTTTAACTCGCCGGTCAGCGCGTTGAGATTCGCGAAAATGGGCTTTAACTGAAGGCGAATATCGTTAATGGTATTATCCAGAGAATTGGGAACGGCTTCGAGTCCTTCAAGCGTTTTGTTCAAACTGCCTATGATATTGTCGATCTTGGTCCCATTCGTTCCATCTCCAACATCTCCAAGGGCTACGTCCAAATTGCCCAGGATGGAATTCAGCTTGCCCAACAGTGCACCGATGCCGTCATCCTGCTTGATTTCAGCAACCAAACCCTGGTCCAAATAATCCTTGGCTAGGGCGAGATCAAACAGCGGAATAGGATCCCCCTCCTTAAGCTCTTTGCCTTTTCCCGCATAGAACAGAAATTGGTTGCCAAGCCCGATAGGACTGACCTGTAATTCCACCATGGCACCCTCATTAACCCTGTCCCTGAATTCCTGATGAATGGCAAAAATTACTTTTACATTATCGTCATCTGTAAGGCTAAATTTTTTGACGCTCCCGATGTCAAAACCCTTGTATTGAACCGCCATATTCTTGCTTAATCCGACGGCGGAAGGCAAAACCGTATAAAATTCAATATCTTTGGTAAACCATCTCTGGGATTTTCCCAACAAAACAATGACAAAGGCAATGGCAACAAAAGAAAAGATAATAAAAACCCCGACAATTTGATCCGCGAAACGCCGTATATTGAATTTCATGACGCGATACCTTCTTCTATTAAGTGGGCCAGATTAATGTCCTTTTCAATTTGTTCGCGGGAGAAAAGGGACGATAATTTTCCATCCACAATCATCACAATATAATCGGAAAGGCTTTTTATAATATTAAAATCATGGTTCACAAAAATCACCGTTTTATTTTCTTTTTGATGGCGCTCAACAAGCCTGATAAGGCGGTTTGCCCTGGATTCGTCCAGCGACTCTGTCCACTCGTCAAGGAAAAGCAGATTCGGCCCGCACATCAGAGCCCGCGCGAAGGCGATAAGTTTTTGCTCGCCCATTGACAGTTGGGAGGGCCTGATGGAAATATCCCTTTTGTAGCCCACGTCCTGTAACACTTCCTGAATGCGGCGTCTCCTCTCGGCGGCGGTCGTTTCAGGAAAATGAATCCACAGGGGCAGTTCCAGCATCTGGTAAAGGGTCTGGTTTGACAAGAGGGCGGAATCCTGAAAAACCACCGCTGTCTCCTGACGAAAGACAAGATTTTCCTGGCGATTCATGCCGTGTATTTCCCTGCCCTTATAAGCCGCTTCCCCTTCATTGGGTACCAAAAGGCCCGCCGCAAGCTTTAAAACCGTGCTTTTACCGCTGCCGGATGGCCCTATCAGAGCAGTGGTTTTTCCCTCCTCAAACCTGTAAGAAAAATTGTCAACTATAAGCCTGTCCTGCACGGAAAAAGACACGTTCTTAAGCTCGATAATCGCCGCCATGTTTTCCGCCTAAAACCCGGTCAAAATGTAATAAAGGCCGGAAAACGGCACATCCAGAACTATGCACCATCCGAAAGCCGCCCCGACTGCTTTTAGCCCCGCAACCGGTATTTCCGTACTGGCCCTCTCCACCGCAAGGCCGCGGGTTATTGCCACCACGGCTATGAACATCCCGAACGCTATACTTTTTATAATGGAAATAAGCAAATCCGGCAAGGTCAAACTTTCAAGCAGGTAGCCGAAATATACCGAAGCCGGCAGGGGCGTAAAGAACTGGGCAACCACATAGGAACCGGCCAGGCCAAATATATTGAAAAAGACATTCAGCATAAAAAGCGAGATTGTTACCCCCAAAAACCTTGGCACCGCCAGATACTCAATCGGGTCAGCCCCTATGGAAATATACGCTTCCACTTCGTGAGAGATCACCATTCCGGCCATTTCAGTCGCGATGGCGGTAGCAGACCTGGCAATGATGATAAAGGCCATGAGCAGGGGCCCCAGTTCGCGGGTAATAATTGTGATAAGCAGGGTGTAGATAAGGCGTTCTTTGGATAACGAGGCCAGAAAGGGAATAAATACTATATTTACCACCGCCCCAATGCCTAACGCCAAAAGCGAAGAAATGCCCAGAGCCTGCACAAAAGTAAAGTATATCTGCATTACCAGGGTTTTGCGGGCCGCACGCCCCTTGAGAAAGCCGCCAATACCCTTCAAAAGGCGCGTAAAAAATCCAATATTATATAAGACTGCTTCAAAATATTTCATAATTCGGCTTATTCTAAGTAATAATATACAAGGAAGCTATAAAAACTTCAATAAAACAACCATAATAAAAATCAACAGGTGAAAATATGTTGATACTGATTACAGGCGGCGTTAAATCAGGAAAATCGCGCAGGGCTCTGGAAATCGCCAAAAGCGAATGGTCCTTTCCCGTTTCATTTATAGCCACAGCCGAGGCCCTGGACGAAGAAACGCGATGCCGTATCGAAAAACACCGCGAAGAACGGAAAGAATTGGCGGGCATTGAAGATTCGACCAACGAGGGCTTTATCACAATTGAAGAACCGCTGGAACTGGACAAAGCAATTGCTAGCGCGGGCGAGCGGGCGTTGGTAGATTGTATCCCTATGTGGGTAAATAACCTCATGCACTATCAGCGGGATAAAGACTTTGACCGCATACTGGAAGCCTTTTTGCGAAACGTGAAAGACTGCATTGTTGTTACAAACGAAACCGGCATGGGAAATATTCCCTTTGACGAATACACCCGCCGTTACAACCTGCTTCTGGCGGAAGCAAACCGGCGCGTTGCCGCAGCCGCCGACCGCCTTGAGATCATGGTCTGCGGGATTCCTCTAAGGGTGAAATAATATGCCATCCATGCCTACCCTCAGCGTTCCATCATGGGTTATTCCGGGAACATACGCGGAAAACCTTCGCTTCCTTGAAAATAAAAAGGAAATTCAGGGAGTGGAGCTGTTGTTTTTTATGTACGATGACGATATAAAAAACCAGTTCGATTCGGAATGGGATGAAATCCGCGGCTTCCAAAAGCGTTTTACCTTCACGGCTCATCTGCCGGAATTGCTCGTGCCGGCGCACGAGGCGCTGATCGCCAGGCTTGCCCCTTTAGTCCGTCACTTTATTGTTCACCCGGACACGGAAAACCTCGTCGACCAGACCACTTTGCTCAAAAGTTGGACAGAACATTACGGCGCTGTGTTTCTAATGGAAAACACATTCAAAGGCAAGGGTATTTTCTACGATGGGGATTTCGCTCTTTGCATGGATACCGGGCACCTGTTGTTGGATGAACAAAGTCCATCGGAGTTTTTCAGAGCCAGGCAGAATCGCCAGGATCGCATAAAGGAGATTCACCTGCACGGTCTTGATACAAAGCAGAGCGCTGTTGACGGAAGGCTGGCGGATCACAGGCGGCTAAAGGAAGACGATCCCTGGCTGGTTGAACTGATCCCCCTGCTTAAAGGCTATCAGGGGATCGTGAACCTGGAAGTGTTTTCGTGGGAAGAAGCCTGGGCAGGAATAGAAGTCCTGCGAAAGATTCAAGTATTAGAATATTAGCTTGTAATGGCTTAACCTTTACTTCATAATTTTCACGCAGAGGCGCAGAGGACGCGGAGGTTTGATTTTATTTATTTCTCTGCGCCTCCGCGATCTCTGCGTGAGGATAATATTAAGAAATTCTAAGGAAGGATGGAAAGAATTAATACTTCAATTAAAACCGCGATGGAGAATCATCTGAATAACCTGACCAAGCCGCTGGGCAGTCTGGGCAACCTGGAATCCTATTGCGTTAAAATGGCGGAAATACAAAAGCGGGTTCCGCCCAAAATAGAAAAAAAAGCCGTCTACGTGTTCGCTGGCGATCACGGCGTAGCCGCGGAGGGTGTGTCTCTGTATCCTCAGGAAGTTACGCGGCAGATGGCGTTAAATATACTTTCAGGCGGCGCGGGAATCAACGCCCTGGCAGGCGGAACAGGCTGGGATGTGATTCTTGTTGACGCGGGCGTCTCGGGCAATGACTTTCCGGCGGACAGCGAAACAAAGCCGTTATGCTATTTTTTTAGGGAGCGAATTCGGCAAGGTAGCGGGAACTGCCTCAGGGAAAGCGCGATGACAGCCGAAGAAACTACGCGCGCCCTTGAGCGGGGAAAAGCGCTTGCGCGCGACGCCGTAAACCGCGGCTTTGACATGACCGCCATCGGCGACCTTGGCATAGGGAATACAACCAGCGCCTCGGCGATGCTTGTCGCCGCCGGTTTCAGCTCCGCGTCTGTGGTTGATCGCGGCACGGGAATAGACAGCGCCATGCTGGAACACAAGCGCGTAGTTGTAGAGGAAGCCGCGCGCAGAGCCAATGTCCCGCCTGGCGACGGCGTGGCAATACTGCGGGAACTTGGTTCCCCTGATTTCGCGATGATGGCAGGGTTCATACTCGGCCTTGAGGGAACAGGCATCGCCTGCGTTCTTGACGGCTTTCCGGTTACTTCAGCCGCTTTCATGGCCTGGCTTATCAATCCTAAAATCAGCGACTGGCTTTTTGCGGGGCACCTTTCCAAAGTAGCCGGTCACAAACCGGTACTGGAACGCATGGGCCTTGAGCCAATTGTGAATCTAAACATGCGGCTGGGCGAAGGAACAGGCGCGGTCATTGGCGGCTACATTGTGGAACTAGGCGTACTGGCCGCCCGGCAAATGGCGTCCTTCGCGGGGGCAGGTATAAGCGGCAGTAGTATCACGGAGGAGAAATTTTAGTATTTTGGAACAACTAAATGCTTACAAAGAATTTACCACTAACCACACTAACCGACACGAACTTTTACCACACATTTTCTCGATATTCGTGTTGGTTCGTGTTGGTTCGTGGTAAAAATTATTAAGAATTGTTATGGGAAGGATGTAAAGAATTTGATGATACAGAATAGTAGTATAATTGACCGTTTTTTATCGACCCTCAGCGTGGTTTCCAGGATTCCAATAAAATTACGTTTTAAATTTGATCCCTCGAGAATGGATTTTTATCTCCCAATAACGGGCATCTTCCCTGCCCTGCTGGGCCTGTTGTTATACGCTATCGGTTCTCTCTTTTTAAATTTTCCTGACGCGCTGGTTGTGATCTTCATCCTCATCGCTCAATATTTGGGGTTTAACCTCTTTCATTTAGACGGGCTGATGGACACCGCCGACGCTTTTTTGGGCAGCGCGGACAAGGAAAAACGGCTTTTGATTTTGAAAGATTCGCGTATCGGCGTATACGGCTTTTTTTCCGGCGTTACTGTCCTTGGCCTCAAAGCCGCGCTTCTTTACAGCCTGTTCCCCTTTGCGCGCAATTTTCCCGCGTTGGTTTTCGCCTACCCTCTCTGGGGCAGATTTAGCGCCGCCCTGATCCCTTGCATGGTTAAACCCTTAAATCCCGACAGCCTGGGGGCGCTGGCTAAGGACTCCCGCCCACTCCGTTGTATTTTCGGCATGGCGCTTGCCTTGCTCTTGTGGACACTGCCGATACAGGGCTTGTGTAATGCACTGCCATTTTTCGGTATACCTACGACAGCAAGCATGAATGAGATTCTTTTCGCTGCCATTATCACAGCCCTATGCCTATGCGTCATCTCTCCTCTTGTCGCTCTTTATTACGCAAGGCTTTACCGAAACTCCCTGGGAGGCTATACCGGAGACGCTTTGGGAGCGGCGATTGAAACGACTGAAGTGTTGTGTGGGTTGGCGGCGCTGGCGGTTTTGTTAATAACTTTTATATAAGTCAATATCATCCCATGGAAGATGAAAAAATTTGGTTGCTTACAAAGAAAAAGGGCATATAATGTAATAAGGCTTTTTCATATATCAATGCAAGGAGTTTAAAATGACAAAGAAAAATCTTTGGCCAGGCATACTGGCAATAATGCTGGTATTCACAATGACTGTTATTGGCTGCGACTTATTTAATGGCATCGGTATATCAACGGGGGGGAGCGGCACATTCACGCTCAATAATATCCCGGCGGAGTTTAACGGGAAGTATGTCAATGTTGGGGGAGCCAGTGGAGGATTAGAGGTTATTGGCTGTCAAAGCAAGTCAGCGGGAGTTTATACTCTTTGTTTGATTTCCAATGGAAGCGTAAGTTTACCTATGTGGACAGAAAACAACGGCGGTAATTTAGTAAGGTATTCCGGCAATGATAGTATGGATTTTCAAGGTTACATATGGGGCTCTCAAACGCTGTCTGAAAGCACCAGTATTGATTTATGTATAGGCAAATTTAGGTTTACCGCGCCAGTTGCCTTTACAAAAGGCAGCGCGACAAAGTCATGGAGCAATGTAAACTATACCGCGAACACCGAAAATGGCAATAACAACGGGAACGGCGGCACATTCACGCTCAATAATATCCCGGCGGAGTTTAACGGGAAGTATGTCAATGTTGGGGGAGCCGGTGGAGGATTAGAGGTTATTGGCTGTCAAAGCAAGTCAGCGGGAGTTTATACTCTTTGTTTGATTTCCAATGGAAGCGTAAGTTT
>Ga0268262_10003422_pt1 | contig 17198 bp, 11 predicted proteins | sample TergutNc150P3_FD_190354 | JGI IMG/M metagenome (GOLD analysis project Ga0268262, IMG submission 190354) | Nasutitermes corniger P3 segment gut microbial community from laboratory colony in Florida, USA - Nc150 P3 (SPAdes) (version 2) | ecosystem: Host-associated > Arthropoda: Insects >... | reverse complement strand
CGTAAAAGCCGTCCATACGGGTTTATTGTCTTCCAATAGAGCCATTTTCAGGCTGGTCGAGCCTATATTTATACCAAGTGACTTCATTTTGTTATTTTAACAGAGTTATTATATTCATTCAACTGAAAAATTGTTACTTAAAGAACACCAAAAAAGAGAATTCTATTATTAATTGGCATTTTATTAATATTTTGTTTGTAAAAAATACTCTTTTGTGATATAATAAACAAGTAATGCATCTAAATTTTTGATCTAAAAAAAGGGTAAAAATCATAATTTTGTACCTATACCAACTGGCCAAATTAAGGAGTTTTTATGAAAAACAGATTGAAAATTTTAGGAATAGCCCTTTTTTCAATTTTTTTTACATTTGCAGTAACAACTTGCAGTAGAGAAGACTCTGGAGGAGCGCAAACATTTACCAGTAATAGCGGCGGAAATAAGCATCTTTCCGGTTCTCCTTACGGCTACGAAATGTGGACTGAAGGCGGAAATAACAACAAACTTAAATGGTACGGTCCGGATGAGAGGGGCGGAGCGGCTTTCAGGGCGGAATGGAACAATCCTAATGATTTTTTAGGGCGCGTCGGTTTTTTCTGGGGTAACGGCAGTCATTTCTCCCAATATGGCAATTTATTTGCGGATTTTGAATACAAAAGATCGGGCAGAAGTACTGCCGGAAACTATTCTTATATTGGGATTTACGGTTGGGCAAGAAACCCAAGCGCCTCAAATGCGAATGAAAGATTGATAGAATACTACATTGTTGAAGACTGGTTTGGAAATCAATGGCAATCGGACACTTCTCCTATGGGAACCGCTACGACGGGCGGAAGCGAAGTTGGCAGTTATACACTGGACGGCGCAACTTATAAAGTCATTAAAAATGTAAGAACCAACAAACCTTCGATAGACGGAAATAAAACATTCACTCAATATTTTAGCATACGCCAAACACTCCGTAAAAACGGGACAATTTCCATTACCGAACATTTTAAGAAATGGGATGGAATGGGTTTGAAACTCGGCAATATGTACGAGGCAAAATTTCTTGTAGAAGCTGGCGGAGGAACAGGCTGGCTAGAGTTGTCATGGCTTAGTTTTAGGCAGGAATAACCTAAATATTTTGAACATCATGCTTTTTTAAATAAAATAAGGAGTTTTTATGAAAAACAAATTTAATTTGTTCGGCGTTATCGCGCTTGCGGTAATATTCAGTTTAATTGCGGTTGGATGCCCTAAAGTTGATGATTCATACACAGATGAAACTGAAACTGGAACAGAGATTGAAAATCCCAATGAGGGCGGTACTGGCAATACTGACAACGGCCCAAAAATCTTAACAGGCACTGTAAGCATTACGGGAGAAGCAAAAGAAGAACAAACTCTTTCTGCGGATACCAGCCGTCTTGAAGGAACAGGAACAATCAGTTACCAATGGAAACGGAAAGACGCGGTATCAGACGGATATACCGACATTTCCGGCGCGGCTTCATCAACATATAAACTGGTTACGGCGGATGTCGGCAAATTTATAAAAGTAACCGTTACACGAAATGGATATTCAGGCAGTGTGGACAGCAATGAGACTGACCTTGTTCTGCCTCTGCTCAATAATAAAACCACGGTTACGAGCGTAACTTTAAATCCGGCGGCTGTGAGCATACTCATAGGCGGTACAAAGGCGTTTATCGCGACGGTAACCGGAGAAAATGAACCGGATCAAACTGTTACATGGAGCGTAACGGGCGGAGGAACTGGAACCGTTATTACCGCTGACGGAGTTCTGACCATAGCGGCTAATGAACCAGCGTCGGCATTGACTGTTAAAGCGACTTCCACAGTTGACACAGGCAAATCAGGCACGGCGGCTGTTACCGTTCTCCGTCCAACAGTTACAAGCGTAACGGTAAGCCCCTCAACCGTAAGCGTAAATAAAGGCGAAACACAGCGGTTTACCGCAACAATAACTACAGAAAATGATCCGATGCAGACCATTCTAAAGGACGTTACATGGACAGTAACAGGCGGAATATCGGGGACATCTATCACCAATGACGGGACTTTAACCGTAGCTTTCGTGCAAACGGCAAATTTGACCGTTAAAGCGACTTCGACATTTGATCCCGGCAAGTCGGCATCGGCGGATGTTACCGTTACAACTCCCCCATTAACCGGTTCGGTAACTATTAACGGAATCGTACAGGAAGAACAAACCCTTACCGCAAATACTGTAAATCTTGTCGGAGACGGAAACGGAACTATCACTTATAAATGGGCGCGCGGCGACTCATCAACAGGCTCCTTTACCAACATTTCCGGCGCGACTTCATCAACCTATAAATTAGTTACCGCTGATTTAAACAAATATATTAGATTAACAGTTGACAGAAACGGATATACTGGCGATGTAACAAGCGAGGCTGTTGGTCCGGTTAAGGCGAAAGACGTTCCCATACCCACAGTTACGAGTGTAACGGTAAGCCCCGCGACCACTGAAGTAATAAAAGGCGGAACACAGCAATTTACCGCAACAGTATTAGGAACAAATACTCCGGCGCAAACAGTTACATGGACAGTAACGGGCGGAACCGGAGGCAGTACTAGAATGTCATCTAACGGAACCTTAACCGTGTCAGCTAACGAAACCGTGGCAACACTTACAGTCCGGGCGACTTCTACTGTTGACTCAAGCAAATCAGGCACGGCGACGGTTACGGTTCCCGCGTTATCAGGTTCGGTAAGCATTACCGGAACTACGCAAGTAGGACAGACTCTTACCGCGAATACGGGCAGTCTTGGCGGAAGCGGAACTATCAGTTATCAATGGACGCGCGGCGATACGGCAACAGGCACATTTAACAATATTACCAGTAATGGAACTTCATCAACCTATACGTTAGTTACTGCTGATCAAGGCAAATTTATAAAAGTAACCGTTACCAGAGCCGGAAATTTAGGCAGCGTAACCAGCGCGGCAGTTGGCGCGATTACGTTCCCGGCATTATCAGGTTCGGTAAGCATTAACAACAATACAGTTGTAGGACAGTCCTTAACCGCAACTACTACAAGTCTTGGCGGAAGCGGAAATATCACTTATCAATGGACACGCGGCGATACGGCATCAGCAACCACAGGAACCAACATCGGCAATGGCGCGTCATATACATTGACTGCGGATGACGTTGGCAAACACATAAGAGTAACCGTTACTCGAAGCGAAAATACGGGAAGCGCGGTCAGCAATGCCGTTGGTCCGATTACTCTTCCCGCGTTGACAGGGACTGTAACCATTACCGGATCAATTCATGTAGACTCGACGCTTACCGCAAGTACCAATGATCTCGGCGGAAGCGGAAATATCACTTATCAATGGACACGCGGCGATACGGCATCAGGCACATTTAACAATATTACCAGTAATGGAACTTCATCAACCTATACGTTAGTTACTGCTGATCAAGGCAAATTTATAAAATTAACCGTTACCAGAGCCGGACACTCAGGCATTATAACCAGCACGGCGGTTGGTCCTGTTACGCTCTCCGCGTTATCAGGTTCGGTAACCATTACCGGAACAATGAAAGTAGATCAGACGCTTACCGCGAATACGGGCAGTCTTAACGGAAGCGGAAATATCAGCTATCAATGGAGACGCGGCGATACGGCGGCGGCAGAAGGAACCAACATTTCCGGCGCGACTTCATCAACTTATAAATTAGTTGCCGCAGATCAAGGCAAATTTATAAAATTAACTGTTACCAGAGCTAATAATAGCGGCAATGTAACCAGCGCGGCGGTTGGTCCGATTCAGCCGCAAACTGCCGGCGATTCTACAAAGAGTCTGGTAAGCGTCGCCAATTCTTTTGAGTTTGTTACTTATGACGGTCGGCAGGACGTTATGAAAGTAGACGGCTCAAAACTGGGCAGTAATTTTTCTGTAGCTCGGTATTCCTTGTCCGACTATAAAGACAAAGAAATTACTATAACTCTTTCCGTGGACGTAAGACGTGAAGGGGCCGCAGGAAATTTGAACTGGCAGATTAATAACAGCAATTATCCTTCAGTAGCCAGCGTGAATAATGCCGCAACCGGAACTTGGTATTCTATGAGCGGAACTTGGAAGGGAACTCCTTCCGACTCCAGCCCTGTCCTATACCTCAGCACCCACGAGAATAACAGTTCTACCACTACGTACTATATTGATAATTTCACCATTACAATAACTCAAACAAGTACAGGCGGCGGAAACTTTAATGGCGCAACATGGACCAACAATGACTTAGGTTCCAGCACGTTCCAAAAAACGGGAAAAAACGGCGCTTATGACGTTGAAATGTGGAACCGTGACAGGCAGGGAACCGCAAGCATGACTTTTGGAACCGGCGGAGCATTCAAATGCAGTTGGGACGGCATTTACAACGTATTATTCCGCATGGGCAGAAAGTACGAGGGATCAGATCGAAAAGTACATTCTGAAATCGGCGTTTTTTCTATAGAATACGATGCTACTATAAATTTACCGGGCGGCAATGGTAAAAGGAACGCTTATATTTCTGTTTACGGCTGGGTAACCGGCGGCACACCGGACGCTTTAATCGAATACTACATCGTAGAATACTTTGGCGAGTTTAATCCTAAAAACAGCACAGGAGCAGTTTTAAAAGGTACTGTAACGATTGACGGCGGAACTTACGAGCTTTATGAAGTGCCAAATAACGGTCCTACTATTGAAGGGAACAAAGCTTTTAAGCAGTATTTTAGTATCCGCACTTCAACTCGCACAAGCGGAACAATATCTGTTACAGAGCATTTTAAAGCGTGGAATACTGCCGGAATGACAAGCATAAACAACGGTAAATTGACCGAGGTATCGTTAAAAGTAGAATCCTTCGGTAACACTGCCGGAAACGCCATCGGTACTGCCGAAGTTAAGAAAAACATACTTAAAATAGGCGGCACTGAAATTAAGTAGGAAAATGTATAATTTGGGAAAATATAAAAGTTTTTTATGATGAAATAAAGCTGTGGGCGGCAACCCACAGCTTTTTCTTTTTAAGGATATAGTATATATTTAGTTAAGGAGGAATTTATATGAAAGAAAAATTAAAATTGTTCGGCATCATCTCTCTTGCCGTGATAATCAGTTTTATGACGGCAGGATGTCCTGATAAAGACGATAATCCTGATAATACTGACACCGGTTCAAATCCATTAACAGGGTCTGTAACCATTACCGGAACCACGCAAGCGGGACAGACGCTTACAGCGAATACCGGCAGTCTCGGGGGAAGCGGAACTATCAGTTATCAATGGAAACGCGGCGATACGGCAACAGCCGCAGGAACTGATATTACCGGCGCAAATGCGGAAACTTATATATTGGCGGAAACCGATGCGGAAAAGTTTATAAAAGTAACAGTTAATCGAAGTGAAAATACCAGCAGTTTAAACAGCAATACGCTCGGACCGATTACCCTTCCGGGGTTGACCGGCACGGTAACCATTACCGGAACCGCTCATGTAGGACAGACCCTTGCCGTAGATACCGCTGGTCTTAACGGAACCGGAACCATCAATTACCAATGGAGACGGGGCGATACGGCAGCAGCCGCAGGGACTAATATTACCGGCGCAAATGCGGCAACTTATATATTGGCGGAAACCGATGCGGAAAAGTTTATAAAAGTAACCGTTACCCGGACCGGAAACAGCGGAAGTGTAACCAGCGCGACGGCGCTCGGACCGGTTCAACTTGACTCTACTAATGACCTTAAAGGCGAAGCTAACAAATTTTCATTTATTGATATTGCCGAAGCAAGCAGGCAGAATGTCATGAAAATTGACCCAACAACTAACTGGGCGCTAGCTCAGTACCCCCTGAAGGCCTACAAAGATAAAGAAATTAGAATAACGCTTTCGGTGGATGTAAAATGGGAAGGAACGGGATCGGCAAAAACTTTGAACTGGCAGGTAAATAACAACCCTAGTTTCCCCTCAGTAGTTAAAAAAGAAAATGTTACGAATGGCTCTTGGGTAACCATGGAAGGGACTCTCACTGTAACTCCCACCGATACTAATCCCGCCCTGTACCTCAATAATGACGAAAAAGATGCCCCAAGCTCCACATACTACATTGATAATTTCATCATAAAAATAGATGATTGGGTCTTTATTGGCTTCACAGGCGAGACTTTAACCAGTACAAGCAGAGAACAAGAAACAAGAAAAGTTGACGGTTATGATATTGAACTGTGGAACGAGAATAAGCAGGGAACCGCAAGTATGACGCTGGGAAACCGAGGAACTTTTAAATGCAGTTGGGACGGCATTAACAACGTATTATTCCGAGCCGGCAGAAAGTACGACAAGACGCAAACGCATTCTCAAATCGGCGTTTTTTCCATTGACTACGACGCACCTGTATTTAATCCGGGTACTGCCAGCGGAAGCAGGAACGCTTATCTTTCTGTTTACGGATGGGTATCCGGCGGTTCCCCTGACGCTTTAATCGAATACTACATTATTGAAAGCCTTGGTGAGTATAATCCGGGAAGTGCACCGAATCAGGTAGGACCTACCGCAGGCGTAACAATTGACGGCGGAACTTACAAGCTTTACAAAGTACAAAGAACAAATGCACCTTCCATTGAAGGGAATAAAAATTTTGTACAGTATTTTAGTATCCGTACTTCAAATCGCCAAAGCGGAACAATATCCGTTTCGGAACATTTTAAAGCTTGGGCTGACGCCGGATTGACAAGCATAAACAACGGTAAATTGTATGAGGTCGCGTTAAAAGCGGAATCCTACGGCGGAACAGCCGGAAAATCCAAAGGTAACGCGGAAATTACCAAAAACATACTTAAAGTAAACGGCGTTCCAATCAAATAGCTAAAAACGGAAAGATTTCGGGGCTTTTTCATTTAAGCCTTGAAATCTTTCCGTCTGTCAATTAAAATTTAAAAATAAGGAAACTAAAAAATGTCAATTCATATTGCTGCTAAAGAGGGGGATATTGCTGAAGCGATATTACTGCCCGGCGACCCGTTAAGGGCAAAGTTTGTAGCGGAAAAATTTCTGGAAAAACCGGCACTATACACGGATGTCAGAAATATTTTGGGTTATACCGGAACTTACAAAGGGAAAAAAGTCTCTGTTCAGGGAACGGGTATGGGAATCCCCTCTATTTCTATTTATGTAAATGAATTGTTTAAGGATTACGGAGTAAAACGGGCAATCCGCATCGGAACAGCCGGTTCTTTGCAGAAAGACGTGCATCTGCGCGACTTGGTGCTTGCCATGTCCGCCTGTACCGATTCAAACGCAAACAACATTCGTTTCGGCGGAAGAAACTACGCCCCTACCGCGTCATTTTCCCTGCTAAAAACAGCATGGGATACAGCCGTCTCCAAAGGATGGCAGCCAAAAGCCGGTCCCGTGGTATCGTCCGATATGTTCTATACGGAAGACAAAGATGAATGGAAACTCTGGGCAAAATACGGATGCCTTGCGCTGGAAATGGAAAGCGCGGAACTCTACACTCTTGCCGCCAAATACAACCGCGAAGCTCTTTGCATTCTAACCGTCTCCGACAGCATGGTTACAGGCGAATCCACTTCCTCCGAAGAGCGGCAAACAACTTTTACCAGAATGATGGAAATCGCGCTTGAGACGGCGATTAGTTGACCTTTGCCAAAAAACACGATAAAGTATTCACATAAGCCCGGATGGTGGAATTGGTAGACACACTAGTTTCAGGTACTAGCGCCGTTAAAAGCATGGAAGTTCGAGTCTTCTTCCGGGCAAAGTAAGTTTTTTGCTACTCATGTAAGTTATTTCTTCTGAAAAATTTATTTAATTGTTCTTGTAACTCGAACTTCGGTTCAGCCCGCCTACCGTAAGGGAGGTAAGGCGCACAGGAGGTGCGCCGCGAGGGCTGAACCGCGGTTTTTCACCCCGTAGCAGGGAGCGCAGTGGTGAAAAATTCGAGTCTTCTTCCTGGCAAATAGGATAGGTTTGCCTAATTTAACAAATTAATGTATAATAAGCCTATGGTGTTGAACCTTAAAAAAACTCTTTTCCTCATTTTTGCGGTTTGTATTGCGTTCTCGGTTATTTTTACCTTAACTCAGACAGCCGCTATTCTTGACCATGAATGTACACATCACGACTGCCCACAATGCCGTCAAATAGAAGCGGCAAAATATTTTATCAAAATAATAAAGTTGGCGTTATTCGGTTTGTTTTTTACAATCTTTCTTGTATTTACAAGTCAGAGCCATAAAAAAGACACCGAAGCCGCCGCTTATATTCTTTCTCCTGTTACTCTTAAAGTTCGTTTTAATTCTTGAAAATTGTTTTTCAATTAAATCAATCAAATTTTTAGGAGTATGTAGTGAAAAAAATTTTAATATTAATAACGCTTGCCGCTGTCCTTTACGGAATCAGCGCCTGCAAGCAGAATAAAAATCCGGTTACGCGCAGTGCGGACGGCAAACTCAATGTAACAACGACGAATTTTCCGGCATTCGATTTTACACGGCAGATAGCGGGGGATAAGGTTAACCTGTCCATGTTATTGCCGCCCGGAGCGGAAAGCCATTCCTTTGAACCTTCGCCAAGAAATATAATTTTGGTTCAGAACAGCGGTATTTTTATCTATGTGGGCGGCGAAAGCGACGCTTGGGCGGACAGGATTTTAAAATCAATGAATACGTCAAAAATGAAAATTGTCCGCATGATGGACTCGGTTGACGCGGTGGAAGAAGAAATCGTCGAAGGCATGGAGGGGGAGGATGAAGAAGAGGAAACTGCCTATGATGAACATATCTGGACTTCTCCGCGCAACGCAATATTGATTGTCGGGGCAATAGCCGAAGCGTTATGTGAAACTGATCCCGATAACGCGGACTTTTACAGGCGGAACGCCGCCGGTTACAGCGAAAAACTGGTCCAGCTTGACGCGGCGTTTAATGAAGTAATCGCGGAAGCAAAACGAAAAACAATCGTTTTTGCCGACCGTTTCCCGTTCCGCTATTTTGCCGACGCTTACGGATTAACTTATTTTGCCGCATTTCCCGGCTGTTCCACAGAAACAGAGCCGAGCGCGGCTACCGTCAAGTTTTTGATAGACAAAATAAGGAGCGAAAAAATTCCCGTCGTGTTTCATCTTGAGCTTTCCAATGAAAGAATGGCAAATGCAATCAGCGGCGAAACAGGCGCGAAAAAACTTCTGTTTCACGCGTCTCACAATCTTTCTAAAAAGGATTTTGAAGCGGGGCTTGGTTATCTTGACTTTATGCGAGCTAACATAGAGAATCTAAGAGAGGCTCTGCGGTAAAATGCTTATAGACTGTCAAAACCTTTCTTTTGGGTATGACGGACACATTATTGTTTCCGGCTTGAACTTTTCCGTGCAGGCCGGAGACTTTCTCCTGATTGCCGGAGAAAACGGCTCCGGCAAATCCACGCTTGTAAAAGGACTTATGCGGCTTCTCCCTCCAATGGAAGGAAAAATCAAATTCAGTCCTGATTTTAAACAGTCTCAAACAGGTTTTCTTTCACAACAGACCGCCGCAAAACAGGATTTTCCGGCTGGAGTTATGGAAATTGCGCTGTCGGGAAATTTGGGAAAGAAGGGGTTTCATCCGTTTTATTTTCCGGCGGAGAGACACGCGGCGGAAGAAAAACTGCGTCTGCTTGACATTGAAAATTTAAAAGATCGCTGTTTTAGGGAGCTTTCAGGCGGACAACAGCGGCGCGTTTTGCTGGCGCGATCTTTGTGCGCCGCGGAAAAACTTCTTGTGTTAGACGAACCTTTTGCCGGTCTCGATCCGCTGATTAGCGCGCAGTTGTACCGACTGCTTGAAAAAATCAACCGCGAGACAGGCATAACTGTAATCATGGTTTCCCATGACATAACAGCCGCCGAATGCGCGACAAAAGTTCTGCATTTGCAAAAGCAACAAATGTTTTTCGGCAGTATGGAAGATTATAAAAAAAGCGATACAGGCAGAAAATTTTTAGGAGAGGTCTGATGTTGGATATTTTAATAGAAATGTTCAGTTATACGTTTCTTGTCAGGGCTTTTGTTGTCGGCGCTCTTGTATCAATCTGCGCCGCTCTTCTTGGCGTAAGCCTTGTTTTAAAACGTTACTCGATGATAGGGGACGGGCTTTCCCATGTCGGCTTTGGCTCTCTTGCCCTTGCCACCGCATTAAATGCCGCGCCTTTAAGCGTCGCGATTCCGGTAGTTTTAGCCGCCGCCTTCTTGCTTCTGCGCCTTAGCGAAAACAGCAAAATTAAAGGAGACGCGGCAGTCGCCCTTATTTCCACCGGTTCCCTTGCCGTCGGCGTATTGATTATTTCACAGACAACCGGCATGAATACGGACGTGTGTAATTATCTTTTCGGCAGTATTCTTGCAATGGCAAAAGAAGACGTGTATTTAAGCATCGCGCTTTCGATTATTGTGCTGGTTCTTTTTATTCTATTTTATAATAAATTATTTATCATAACTTTTGACGAAACATTTGCCAAAGCATCTGGAATAAAAACAGGCGTTTACAATATGCTCATCGCTTTTTTAACCGCTCTTACCATTGTGCTTGGAATGCGCATGATGGGCGCGCTGCTTATATCCAGTCTGATAATTTTTCCGGCTTTAAGTTCCATGCGTATTTTTAAAAAATTCAAAAGCGTTACCTTCTGCGCCGCGATTATTTCTATAGTATGTTTTTTTATCGGGGTTGTCATTTCGTATTTATACGCCACGCCGACCGGCGCGAGCGTGGTAACAATCAATATAATTGTCTTTATACTGTTCTGGCTTACGGAAAATTTGCGTAATTCAAGAACAATAAATAAATTAAGGAGAGAAAATAATGGGTAGAAAAAAACTTATCATCGCCGCGGTCATAATAGCTGTAACCGCCTCATTTTTGGCTGGTTGTTCCGGTACAAAAAAATCAGAAGTATCCAATGATAAAATTATCGAAATAAAAGAAAAAATGTTTATTTCGCAAGTCAACGATATCAATTTAAACTTTAAAGATTATCTTGGAAAAACAATTAAACTTGAAGGGGTTTTCAAGAAAGAACAGCCGTATGAGGGAGACCCCTATTGCTTTGTCGTCCGCTACGGTCCCGGCTGTTGCGGCGTTGACGGCATTGTGGGATTTGAAATAAAATGGGACGAAAATAAAGCCCAGCCGTATCCCAAAGACGACTCATGGGTTGAATCAATAGGCGTGCTGAAACAATATGAAGCGGACGGATACGACGAATATTTATATCTTGATTTGCTTTCTCTTAATGTGTTAAATAAGCGCGGCAAGGAAACTGTGGCGCAGTAGAGTCTAGTGCAATAAGTTTGGATTTTTTACCGCGAATAAACACGAACCAATGCGAACAACGACAAGTTATGCGCAAAAAGTTCTTGATGTTCGTGAGGTTCGTGGTAAAGATCAAACTTCTTGGACAGCCCCGACAGCGCGCGCGCACGAACAAGAAGCGAACCTAGAGAGTAAAAAGTTTAATACAAATATGCGCGTAGTAGATTTTGTTCGTTATCTTATCGTAAAGTCTATAACTCACACCCTGATACATTAAGAATCACTCTGCAACTGTGTTTCCAGCGTTATAATGGCGGTACGCATTTCTTTGGCTGTCTCCCTAGAAATGCGGTTTGCCTCAAACATTTCCTGTATTAATTCACGCTCAATGGAAAAACCCCGTTCTACAATGACATTGACCGAGGAATCTTCCATACTGAGGCGCGAATCTGATATTATATGATTTCTGCCTACCGCAAGCATAAGTTCAAACTCGGCTATCAGTTTCTCCACGGCTTCCGCGTTTTCTTTGTTCTTAATCTCATTCAGTTTTTTAAGCGCGTACTGCGTGTTTGAAACAAGAATATTTTCAAAATCGACGCGCCTGTCCATTATGCCGGTTCTTTTGCGAAAATTAACCGCGTGTTTAAAAAACATTAACAATCCCCTGAAAAAACCCGCTCTGCTTCTGCCTTTCTGCGAGCGCGCATTAACCACATTAAGGAAATGTTCAGCTAACGCTTTATCGGCTTTTCCGTTTTCAATAAGAGCGGCAGTGTTTTCTTTCATCCAAAGAAAAGCCTGTATGCGAAGCTCCTTTTCGATTTGCGTTTCTTTATAACGCAAATTTCCGCCGTGATCCGCCGCGCTTCGTTTGACATAGTTATGAATTACAATTTCCGTCGCAAGCCGGTTTTCATCCGTAGCCTCGTTTTTTAAGCGCGAAATTACACCCTGTATTATTTCGGAGCAAGCCGCTTGCTCTTTATCACTCTGCTTTTCTTCGGATATGCGCCTTACAAACAGCGGTAAAATAAAATTGGTAATCAGCATTGAAACAACAATAACTCCGCTTGCCAGCAGAATAATTAAATCCCGCTCAGGAAATTCCGCGCCGTTATCAAGCAGAAGCGGAATTGACATTACGCTTGCCAGCGTAACTGTTCCTCTCGCTCCGGCAAGGCTGAAAATAACAGCCGCTTTAACGGCGTTTATCGGGCTGTCCGCTTCCTGATAGGTCTTTTTACGAATTGTAATAAGCCACCACAAAAATCTTAAAATTAAAAATATAACCGTAAGCAACAGCACCGCGCCAGCAATGACAAAACCATTTATGGAAAACACTCCGCTTGAGATTGTTTTTAAAATATTCGGCAACTGCGTGCCTAGCATTACGAACACAAGCCCGTCTAATGTGAATGTCAGAAACTGCCACACGCTGTCCCGGGCTATGTTTAAATTCACGGTTTCGGGGTTGAACTTGTCCCTCATGAACGAATGCGTTATTCCTGCCGCAAATACGGCAAGAATTCCGCTTACCGACAAAGCTTCGGCGGACATATAAACTATGAAAGGAGTTAAGACTTCAATAAGTATATGCAGTGTAACGTTCCTTATTCCCAAAGTATGAAGTTTATTTACAATAAGGTACTTTATTAACGTCATGAGAATACCGGCAAACAATCCGCCGATGCCGAGCAGAACAAATTGAAACGACGCTTGTTTAAAGGAAAAACTTCCGGTTGTCATTGCGATGATGGCAAACTGAAAACATATAATGCCGGAAGCGTCGTTGATAATTGATTCGCCGCTTAATATGCCCATTATTTTTCGGGGAACCGCTACGCGCTTTGCAACCGCGTCAACAGCCACGTCGTCCGTCGGACCAAGCGCGCCTGTCAGGGCGAATGCCGCCGCAAGCGGAATGGCAGGAATTAGAAAATTGGTTAAGTATCCTACCGCGATTACCGTCAGAAAGACCAATATTACCGCCGCTCCCAAAATCTGTTTTTTCATATCCCACAATATTTTTTTGTCGGAAGTATAGCTCGCATGGAAAACAAGCGGAGCGATGAACAGCACAAAAAACAGTTCCGGTTCAAGTTCAAACTCAAAACCGAACGCGCCGAAAGGAATGAGGGAAATAATTACGCCCAGAGCGATTTGTACAAGCGGCGCGGATAACGCGGGAATATAGCGGTTTATCAGATTGGAAAGAAGCACCGCCGCCAGCATTATCAGAACAAATTCAAAAATAATCATAAATTATATTTCCTTATATTTTATTTCTTTAGTTTTATATTTTATTATTTCTATTACTAATTTATATGGAATAGGGCTTTTATATGGAAATTGAATGCCGCCTTTTGTACATTAATAATCTTTATTATAAAAAGATTAATTAAATTTGTCAATGCATAAAAATTAACGGCGTAACCGTTTTATATAATGGGAACCTCTAAATACTGAAGTTTTTAGAGGTTCCTAATTACTATTAAGCGCGGTTTATCCATGTATCATTTTTTTATTTAATCCTATAAATATTTCGACGCCTCTTTTACGCTTAATTTGTGAAGCCGGTCTTTATATTTATTGATAAAATCTTTAACCCATTTTTTATTTGTTTTTGAGTATTCCCTTAAACTCCAGCCGATGGCTTTGTTTATAAAAAATTCATCTGTTCCAAAATTGTTTACTATAATTTGTTCAAATAATTTTTGATTGGTTTTTTCTTTGTATTGAAGTTGAAAATCTACCGCTACCCTTCTTACCCAAATATTTTCATCTTTTGACCATTTAAGCATTTCCTTTTCCGTCTTTTTGTTATTTAAAACAATCTTCCCGATTATCGCGTCTATTGAATCGGTAGTATCCCACCATGATTTTGTAACAATAAGTTTTTTAAGCATGGGCAAATCATCGTTGGTTAATAATTTTATTAAACTTTCTAAATACTCTACCGCGGCATATTGAGCTTCACGATAATCTTTCTTCCAGCAAATATTTACAAACTTCCAATCAAGATCATGTTTCTTGCCTTCTTTTATGTAAGGCTTTATTATCTCATTCAATTTTGGTTTTGGTATGCCTAAAAATACAAATTTATTTTTCATATAGGCGGACATTTTTTTCGCCTGTTCCGCATTCTTGTTTTTTTCCATTTCAGCAAATAAATTATCGTACCACATATTATTATAAAAATAGTATATACGACTATGTATGCTGTTGTATAGCGTCAAATTCAATATTTTCGAAAACACGCCGTCCATAATGTGTGTAATTTTGAATCATAGGGTTATTTTATCACACTTTCGGTGAAAGTGTCAAGGAAAAAATAGTATTTTTTTAGATAAAACGATCTTATTTATATTGTTTTTAACGTCTTTTTCAATGTCAATTAGTATATTTTAATATAAATTATGAAAAGAGGAATATACAGCCTCGTCGTATATTAATCACTCAAATAACTTCTTATCCGTATGCGGCAAAAACAGCGCGCCTGTATATCTGTCCATGTAATTAGCCTCACTGCTTAAATCCATGTATGTTATTTTGTTGGCAAGCTCATGCATTTTTTTTCTGCTTTCTTCGCTGACCAAAGTAAGGTACGCGCCCAAAACCGAAGTGTTGCCCAAAAAGGCAAACTTTTCATTCGGAAGGCGCGGCAGTAAGCCGGTTGTTCTTGCGTCCTCAAGATCGAGGAACCTTCCAAAACCGCCGGCTACACAAAACTTTTCCACGTCGTTAAACGACATTCCGGCGTTGTCAAGCATTGTCTGGCAGGCGGAGAAAATCGCGCCCTTCGCGCGGATAAAATTGTTAATGTCGTTTTCATTGAGGGAGATTCCTTCGCAAAGAAAATACTCGCCTTTTTTTTGCGAAAACTTTCCGGCGGAGTCAATAATCCCCTTCCTAAAAAGCTCGGCAATAGCGGAAATTACCCCCGATCCGCAAATGCCGACAGGTTCCGCGCCGCCGATTGTGAAGATTTGCGGTTTGCCGTTTTCATCAATCACTACCCTTTCTATCGCGCCTGAACACGCGCGCACTCCGTGTTTTATTCCTCCGCCCTCAAAAGCGGGACCGGCAGAACAGGCGCAGGTGAAAATAAAATCGTTATTTCCAAGAACAATTTCCCCGTTAGTGCCGATATCGATAAATAAAATAAGTCCGCCCGAATATTTTTGCGGCGCGGCAAGAGCGGTGCAAAGTAACCCCGCCGTGATGTCGCCCCCCACATAGCTTCCCACGGCGGGAGCGAAAAGGACGGGAGCGTTTTCACACGCGCCTATTCCCACCTGCCCTGCCGTATAACATTGCGGCTGGAAAACTGCCGGAGTGTACGGGGAAAGACGTATATATTCAGGAATGACGCCTAACAGTAAATGGGTCATTGTAGTATTTCCTGCCGCGGATACGCAAACAACCTCATTCGCCTCAATTCCAGCGTCTTTACAGGCGGCGGCTAGCAAATCATTAATTGTTTTTAGTATCCGTATTTTTAATTCGGGAAGGAATTTTTTCGCGTAATTAATCCGGCTTATCACGTCCAAACCGCATTCAATCTGACCGTTATACGCGTTATGAACCGCGATGACTTTTCTGTCTTCCATGTCTACAAGCCATAACGCTACTGTTGTGGTTCCTATATCGACGGCAATTCCATAAGCCTTTTGCGGTTTCTTGGAAACGTCAACTATTTTGGCAATATCATTTTCCACAAAATAAAAAACCTGTACTTCGCCTTCGGAGAAAAAACCGCTGTCCGCTGACGCGCCTGTTTGCTGACTCGGCGTAGAATCAGAGTTCCGTAATTTTTCAGGTAAAACAGCTAACACATTAAGCGGCGCTTCTACGAACTTACATTCTGTCTTCTTTGTAAACGCTTTTGAAAATCTGTCGATGTCAGATAACCCGTCCAACGGCGCGGGTTTCGCTATTTGAAGATTTACTTTTTTTAAAAACGATTCTTTGTTTTTGGGCAAATATTCGGACGGGTCGTTAAAGTTTTCAAATTGCCCCTCCTTGCCGGAAGATTCTCCGTAAGCTGACTTTGGAATCTCCACTGTAATTGATTCGCTTGGAACGGCGGTTTGGCAAATAAGCGCGTCTTTAACGCTTTTCCCGCCATCTTCCGGCGCGGTTATTTTTACGCGGCATTTTTGGCACGTTCCTTTGCCGCCGCACGGAGTCTCAACAAAAATTCCGGCGGAACGAGCGGCGGAAAGGAGCGGAGAGTCTTTTTCAGCTTCTACCGATATGTTATCCGGTAAAAAAGTTATTTTAGGCATTATTTTTTTATCAGGACATTTTTAATAAAGCCTTCCAAATCCCCGGCTTCGCCCGGACCGACAAGAACTTTATAGCCGGGCATATTTTCTTCAAGCTCGCCTGATATTTGCGCGACATAACCGGGGATAACAATTTGTTTTGTTTCCGTATGTTTCTCGATGTCTATTTCCTTAATAAACTTGGCGATTGAAGCGCCTGAAAATTTTCCGGCCGCCCACGCTGTCAGTACGCTAAAGCCCTCGCATTCGGGAATAACAAGCCACGCGGAAATGCCGCTGTTCTCAATTTCTCCTGAAACCAAAAAGTAGGTTAATGAGAAATTTGTCGTTACAAAAATCGGCGATTTTTTGTCAGGCTCGCCTATAGCGTAAAGTTTCGGCTCTACCTGAATCGGTTTTTGCGGGTCTGTGTAAATATTTTGGCGTAATGTAAACAACGGCATAAGCTGAGCCGGATCAAAACTCGGCAGAGCTATTATTCCGCCGAATTTGTCAATCTCCGTAACGGCGGCTACAATGTCGTCCGCCGGGTTTCCCGTGTTGATAAATTTCAATGTCGCGTAACCTAAAG
>Ga0268262_10003421_pt1 | contig 17200 bp, 10 predicted proteins | sample TergutNc150P3_FD_190354 | JGI IMG/M metagenome (GOLD analysis project Ga0268262, IMG submission 190354) | Nasutitermes corniger P3 segment gut microbial community from laboratory colony in Florida, USA - Nc150 P3 (SPAdes) (version 2) | ecosystem: Host-associated > Arthropoda: Insects >... | reverse complement strand
TGCGCAACCAGATCCCGCGCCGCCGTCCGGTTCGCGTTAGTGCCGATCGCGCCGGCTTCTTTTGTCAATGGCGCGTCAAACAAACCTATACGCTGCTTAAACCGGAGGATGCGCAGTACCGCGTCGTCAATACGCGCCATTGGAACAGTTCCTTCTTCGGCCAGTTCAATCAGATATTTAATAAAATTTATCCAACTGCCGCGTCCGTTAGTTGCCATAACCATGTCAACGCCCGCGTTAATCGCGTTCGCGATCTGCGCTTTGTAATTGCCGCCTGATAATTGCGTAATAGCCGCCCAGTCCGAAACTACAAAGCCGTCAAAACCCATTTCTTCTTTTAACAAACCGGTCAGCAGGTTTTTGCTTTCGTGCATTTTAACGCCATTCACGCCGGAAAACGAAGGCATGAGCGAGATTGCCCCCGCGTCAATGGCTGCCCGATACGGCGGAAGAATGCGTTCAATTCCGGCGCGATCCAGCAGGGCGTTACCTTGATTGCGCCCTTCTGTTGTCTGTCCCTCGCCCAAAAAATGCTTCATGCACGCTGCTGCTCCGTTATCCTGCAAACCCTTAATAAAATTCGCGCCCATTACTGTGACAATGTTCACATTCTCGCTGAAGCTTTCATAGGTACGCCCCCAGCGCACGTCTTCCGCGACACCCAGCACGGGCGCGAAAGTCCAGCGCGCGCCGACCGCCCGCATTTCTTCCGCTGTTATGCGCCCGGCTGTATATGCCGCTTTCGCGCCTCTTTCCTGATCGCCCGCCGCAATCGCGCCAAGCCCCACGTTATGCGGCAGGATTGTCGCGTTAAGAACATTGTTGTTGCCGTGCACCGCGTCAAGCCCGTACAGGACAGGAATACCCAGTCGCGTTTTGAGCGAGTCTTCCGTGAAGCTGTTAATCATATTGATCCAGCCCTCCGGAGTATTCCGCGTCGGCGTCGAGCCGCCGCCGCTTAAAATTGAACCCAGCCCGTATTGGGTAATATCGCTAATACGCAAATCGCTCCTTTCGGCCTGAGTCATCTGCCCCACCTTTTCCTCCAATGTCATCAACGCCAGCAATTCCTCGGGCGTTTCCCATAAGGTGGATTTTGTTGAAGTTTTACTTTTGCATTGCGTTAATAGCAGCAGACTAAACGTTATTAAAATGCAGAAGATTTTTTTCATGCGCAGCCTTTTTTTTATAGCTCAATTCGATTTCCACCGGGCCGCTGCCACTTACTTCGAAGGGGCCGACGGTAGGTTTATCGGATCGCTGCTTGCCGACAAAGTCCTTGTCTAACACGTAGGGCTTGCCGTCCTTTTCTTCATAGAGCATCTCGGTGTGGTGGTTTTTCCCAAGCAGTTCGGTAGTAATTATTTCGCTTGCGGGACAATGGATTTGCGAAGGGTCGGCGATTTTTATCGTGATCTTTGAGTTAGTATGGTCTATCGAAAATTCCACGCCACACTCGCGACTCACCACAGGATCCGGCTCTTTAATGCAGGGCTTTGCGCCTTTCAGGTACACGTTGTGCTTAATGTGAACCGGCAAGAATATGGCATCGGTAACAAATGGTTTGCCGGGAACGGGAAGCCAGGGGGCGGTCTCTTTTTCGCCAGGATAATCATCGTACTGGCTGGTTCCCAAGGGCTTGCGGATATAGCTCGGCATATTCGCTTTCGCTTCCGGGGGAAGCTGAAGATCCGCGATTGGCGTGTCTGACCAGATATCGGCAGGCTCATCCGGCAAATCCACATCCTTGTCGCCGATGAAAATATTGTTGTAAAAACGGACATCTCCGCCAGCGATGGTCATCACTCCCATTATCTCAGTCTCATGGGGGAAGTGGTACGGGGTAAAGCGCCTCATATCCGGTATGGAAGAGAGTTTACCCGCAAAAAGGTTGTGGACAAGCGCTCCGCCCTGGGACATTTCTCTGTAACTAATGGGGGAAAGGAAGAGGTTATGATCGGCAAGGTACGGCCCGTGGCTTACTTCGACAAAGAAATCTTCCAGCGTGCTGTTCCAAAAAATATTCCGGGTAATATGGGTTCCCTGGGCCTGCCAGTCAAGCCATAAGCCGCGGTAGCAATCATGGATTACATTTTCCCTGATTGTGGTATCGATTGCGGCGTGCAACTTTATGCCTGCTATTTCCGCCCCGTGGAATTGTCGCTTGTAATTGATCCTGTAAATATGGTTATTTTCTATCAGGCTGAAAACCGCTCCCAGGTGTCCTACAACCCCGGCCTGCTCGCAATCAAAAATCGTATTATTGCGGACTATGTGGCTGCCTATGGTTTCCTTGTTCCAGTTGCCCCTGGCAGCCCGGAAAATAACTTCCCGTTCCCGCTGGGTACCCTGTTTGAACAGGAGCCTTGACCATTCGTTTTCGCCGGTGCTTATCTCCTTCCCTAAACTTATTCCGCTGCATTTTGAGTCGCTGATAATATTGTCCTCGATAATCCACCCTTTTGCCCAATGCGGCCCGATAAGCCCTGTCTGCAAAGCGGTGGGCGGCGCCCAGTTTGTCGCTGCCTGCTTCAGGGTGAAACCTTTGACGGTAATGCAATTGATCAGGTTTTTCTCAGGCCAGAAAACAAAGGGGCGGACATTTATCTCCACATTACCGTTCCGGGGATCTTCGCCCTGGAAATTTGCCCAAATGATTGTTTCCTTATCGTCCGCCGCGCAGAACCAGGTGTGTGTTGACCAGGCTTTATCCAGGGATGTTTCACATTCTTTAGGGTTCATCACGCCGTCAAGCAGCACGGTTTCGTACATGGATTTTCCGTTCAGGTAGACTTCGCCTGTATGAAAAACTTTGTCCTGAGTAAAAAGCCAGTCGCCATATATAATTTCCTTGTAGGGGTTATAAGAGCCAAAAAATGAATTGGGTATTACCGTCTTCCAGACAGTGCCGCCTACATTTTCCCAGGCATTAATTACTTCCGCACCGGTAATGGTTACTTTTTCTCCGGGCGCGGCTTGGTAAATAATGCGCTTGCTTTCCGTACCGCCTCTTTGGGGCTTTACCCATTCGCGGTAAACGCCTTCATGCACGCTGATTATATCGCCGCCCTGCGCTACTTGCGCTGCTTTTGAAATAGTCCTGAATGCATCCTGAGCCGAGCCGGAATTTTGATCATTCCCATTTATTCTGATGTGATATTCCATAAAGGAACCGCCTCCGATTTAAAGTTACAAGACAGGCTTAATTTATTTTACGTGAAAATAATCAAAATCCACATATCCACTCGTGTTTTTTGTCGCATAATAAAACAAACCAAAACGTGCACCTGTAAAGTGTGTCATCGTCCACCGTATATTTAAATCAGATCCTATACCTTGCCAGTTTGTTCCGTCAAGGCTGTACGAAAACACCGCTCTTTCCGCTGTGTTTGTGTCCGTCCTGAATTGGCAGCTTACTTTCAAATATATCCTGCTGCCTGTAAACTCCACTTTGGCCTGTTTGGTTTCAGTCGCGTTCATTCCCTTGTTGTTTTCATTATCACAGGCGTACATCACAATAAATTTCTTGTCGCCTTCCTGCTCAATTCCGACAAATCCGGAAATAGACTGCAGTATAACAAGACCAGCTTTATCGCCGTCTTGCATGTTCACAGGCTCCAGGGCGACAGTGCCCTCACAGGCAGGCTCAAAAGTTCTTTGGGTAAGCGTATTCCTTGCATGGTAAATTGTTTTACTGGTCCTTCCTGTTTTCAACCGCAAATAACCCGGCCTCTCACTCAGCGACCAGTTGGCATTATCAGGATTATGATTCCATTGCCAGGCAAGCTGGAGTTTTTTACTAACGAATTCATCTGAAACGTACAGATTTTGGCTATAATTCTGAACCTGCTTAATTTTTAGTTCCAAAGGTATATTGCCGCTTGAATCGCCAAAAATCGGCCAGAATTCATTATCCCAATGCATTGGAACAAGTACGGGAACGCGGCCAACAGCATCGCGATCCTGGAAAAAGAAACCGTACCAGTCACCGTCAGGAGCTTCAACAATGCCACCCTGAGCTACTCCGCCGGTTCTGACGCTCAATCCCTTATCCAGGACTTTTTTGCCTTCCCAGTGCCCGTCAAGGCTGGAAGCCCTGTAACACAGCTCAACTCTTCTGCCCGAGTCAAACGCGATAAGAAACAGGTAGTAAAAACCGTTCAGTTTATAAGCGTGAGAGCCTTCCGCTCCTTTGCAGCCCATAAAATCCTGTGCCGGAAGTATTAGCTTATCCATTCCGCCTGGTTTTATCCCGCTCAAATCATTTTCCATTTCCGTAAGCCAGATGTCGCAATAGCCGTGAAAAATATACATTCTGCCTGTGTCCACATCCATGAATATTGACGGATCGTGAAAGAGGCGGTTAATTACCAAACGTTCCCAATTCCCCTGCTCCGCGTTGGCAGTGCTGAAAAGATATGATTTATTGGTAGTGTTATTTGTAAATAGCACCCAATAGCGATTGTTATAGTAACGCAAACTGCTTGCCCATTGTCCCCGGCCATAATCGCCAATCCTTTCCTGGTCTTCAGTTTCCAGTCTGAAATTTGGCAGATCATCAATAATGTCAGCGCAATAACTGACAATTTTCCAGTTAATGAGATCATAGGATTTCATTATGGGGGCTACCGGGCAGAAATACATTGTTGTGCTAACCATATAATAGGCGTCGCCCACATGGATAATCGAGAGATCCGGCACGTCGCCTTTAATGATGGGATTAGTCGCGGTTTTCATATTCTCAAGTTCTTTGGTTTTTTGTAAACCTGATAACATTCCATGAAGCGGCTGGAAGTTCGATTGCTAAAAGTGATGAACCGTTTTTATTTTCTATCACGCCGCCTTTCTGAATGGCAGGTTTGACTTTTTCCTTATTGATGGAGTTTACTGCGTCAAGGTCGTCATTCCGCAGAATACGATGCTCAACAAGCAGCATTTCTCCAAAACCGGCGATTTCAGTGTCAAGGACTATCGCCTCGTTTAGGTTGCGGTTTACGGCAAAGATAGTTGCTTCTTCTTTTTCATCGTTGTAAACCGCAACCGCATCAAGATAGGGAACGTCATTAAATTCTTTAGTGTCGTATTTATCGACAGTTATAGGGCAGCGAAGCACAGTACCGCGTCCATAACGCGAAGCGTCCATGAACGGATAAAAAATCGTCTGCCTCCACACGCCGCCTGATTTTTTAGTCATGATAGGCGCGATTACGTTCACCAATTGCGCAAGACACGCGATTTTAACGCGGTCAGCGTTTTTTATAAGAGTGATAAGCATACAGCCGACAGCCAGCGCATCCGCCATTGTGTAGATGTCTTCCAAAAGGGGCGGCGCTTCGCTCCATTTTTCAACTTTTTTATCGCTTTCGCCTGAGTGGTACCATACGTTCCATTCATCAAACGATAAATTAATGGTTTTTTTGCTTTTCTTTTTCGTTTTAACAAGATCGCATATTCCCGCAACAGTTTTAATAAAACGGTCCATATCAAGGCTACGTCCAAGGAAATTGGGGACATCGTTTTCCCTGTTGGCAAAATATGTGTGCAGTGAAATATACTCAACATGGTCATAAACATGATCAAGCACTGTATTTTCCCAGTTGCCGAATGACGGCATTCCCGAAAAAGAGCTTCCGCAGGCAACAAGCTCTATCGAAGGGTCTGTCCACTTCATTACTTTAGCGGCTTCCAGCGCGGCCCTGCCGTATTCTTCGGCAGTACGGCTGCATATCTGCCAGGGGCCGTCCATTTCATTGCCAAGGCACCATAGGTTTATTTTATGAGGCTTGGTCACGCCGTGGCTTTTACGGAGATCGCTCCAATAAGTCCCGCCGGGGAAGTTGCAGTATTCCACAAAATTTCTTGCATCCTGCGCACCGCGTGTACCAAGGTTTATTGCCATCATTACTTCGGCGTTTACTTTTTTTGCCCACCTGGCAAATTCATTTGTACCAAAATGGTTGGTTTCTTTAGTACTCCATGCAAGATCCAGGCGGATGGGGCGGGATTCCTTCGGACCCACACCGTCTTCCCAATTATAACCGGATACAAAGTTTCCTCCGGGATAGCGGATTACACAAACACCCATCTCTTTTATTAATTGCGCGACATCGTCCCTGAACCCGGAACTGTCCGCCTTCGGATGATCTGGCTCGTAAATGCCTGTGTAGACTGCCCTACCTAAATGCTCTATAAATGAACTGTAGAGCCTTTTATCGGTTTCTCCAATAGAAAATTCTTTGTGTAAAGTCATTTTTGCTTTCATTATTTTAGTATCATTGCGTAGCCATAAGTGTGTCAATGTATTAAAGCAAAGAAAGCAATAATCAACATAAAATAGGCAATATTTAGCAACGGTGGGTTTCTCTGAACTCTGAAGGGGTGCAGTGTTTTATTTCTTTAAACGCGCGGTTAAATGCTCCAACGCTTCCAAAACCGGAATTTAGAGCCACCTCAATAGTGGTCAGCTTAGGGTTAAGCAGTAACGGTTCAGCGTAATGAATGCGTCGTTCCTTCAAAAACTGGTAAAATGACTTGCTTGTAAATATTTTAAATATCCTTTCAAAATGAAATTTTGAATAATTGGTAACCTTAGCCAGTTCTTCCAATGTAAGTTTTTCGGTTAAGTGGGTTTCTATGTATTCAAACACAGAATTGAGTCTGGCAATGTAGTCTTGCCGTTTATTAGCATGAATACTGTCCAGAGGCAGCAATTTCTGGTCGTAATACCGCGATAGTATCACAAATATCTCAATTATTTTAGCATACATAGCGGTAACCAGGTATTTGTCATTTTTCTTGTATTCGTTGTAACAACCTATAAGCAATTGTTTTATATCGTCATGAATAGTGGGCATTTCTTCATGCGTGATAAGATTAATTTTATGCTGGCTTATAATGGAATCCGAAATGCCAGGTAATGAAAACAGTAATGTCGGCTCAACCATCAATATAATTCGTAGTCCGTTTTTTGAATCCGGTGGCACATTAATCCCATGAGTATCAAGCGGGGGAATGATCAGTATATCATTCTCTTTAAGCAAATATGACTTATTTTTTAGCAAGATTTTATAGCTTCCTTTGATAGGCATAATTATTTCTATAGCGGAATGCCAATGAAAAGGATAATTCAAGTCTTCATCATTTTCCCACAATATTGTATATAAATTGGTTTTATACGGAAATTTTTCGTAACTGCCATCAGCAACCAATGCCATAAAGAAACGCCCCTTTTGTAGCTTTAATATAATGAACATACAGCAAAATAGCAATAATTCACAAGAAATGAGCAATATTTAGTTAGAACACCCTGAAGCTTTTTGTGAAAATTAATTGGGACAAAATGCAAAAACCATGGTTTTAGCACCTTTTCTTTATTTTGTTAAAAAACCGAATAGTCTTCCTCATGTAAAATTCGGTTTTTACATATTTCCCAATGAGAGGGATTTATGGGGTTTACCGTTGGTAGACTGCCCCTAAGGGCGTTAATCATCCTCCAGTGATTAACCCCTTACCGGGGTTTTCATGGATCAAAAGGAGTTCTTTATGAAGAGAATGGGAAAACTAGTCGTCTTTGCGATACTCATATGTATCGTAGCAATGGCTTTTGTCGGCTGTAAAAAGAAAGCGAGCGCATCAGGCGACAACTACCCGATTGAGATTTCGGCTTATGTTGGGGGCGGTTCGCAACCTTCACCAGATAATAAAGTATACAAGTACCTACAGGAAAAGTTTAATGTTACATTTAAATGGGATATTCTTGTTGGGGACGGTATCCTAAAACGGGGAACCATGATTGCTAGCGGCGTATATCCTGATTTAATCGAAATTAGCGATGAATTTATTGATGCGGGCGCATTAATCCCATTGGACGATCTGGTTGATAAGTACGCCCCCAGGATTAAAGCGCATTACGCCGATATGTGGAATAAAATGAGATACACAGACGGGAAGGTTTATTACATGGTTATACATGGTGTTGTCCATGGTATTGAACAGGGCGCTTTTTATAATTCGTCAGCTTTTTGGGTTCAAAAGGCAATATTGAAAGATGCCGGTTACCCCAAGGTTACCACAGTCGACGGTTTTTTTGACATGATAGAAAATTATTACAAGAAAAACCCGACCATCAATGGCCAGCCTGCTCTCCCGTTCACAGTTATTACCGAGGGTTGGCGCGCTTTTGAGCTATGGAACCCGCCCAATTTCCTCGCTGGCAATCCCAACGAAGGTAACGGAGTCGTCAATCCCGTTACACATGAGTATAAAACTTTTTTTACAATGGATATTTCAAAGCGCTGGTTCAAGAAGCTCAACGAAATGAACGCTAAAGGGCTAATCGACAGATCCGCCTTTACCGATAACTACGACCAATTTCAGGCTAAAATTACCACAGGGCGGGCATTGAGCCTATTTGGCCAGCAATGGCAGTTTGACAGTGCGGACAATGCAAAGGCAGACCGTGGTGAATATATCCGCACTATGGCACCACTTCCGGTCGTATTCGACAGCAGTATCAAACCGCGATACCGAACGGAAACTATTCCTAACCTTGGTCGGGGAGTTGGAATTACAGTATCAGCAAAAGACCCTGTAAGGATTATGCGTTTCTTGAACGATTATATGGCAGAAGATAACCTGCGTACAATGCAGTGGGGTATTGAAGGGCAGGACTGGCAGTACAACGCGCAAAAGATCCCATACCGTACTCAGCAGCAGCGTGAAAATTGGCAGAGCCAGGCATGGCAGGACGCGAACCGCGCAGGCTTATGGCAGGGTTTAGCTCCTAAGCTTGATGGTTCTTTCTCGGACGGCTATCCAGCAGACCTTTCTGACTTCTATCCTGAAAGAGAAGGAATGCTAAGACCAGAAGACAGGGAACTATTTGCCGCTTATAATGTAACAGGTTATGCCCAGATGATGGCTGCCGAGCCTGAGAAAAACGCCATATGGTACCCAACATGGACTTTGCCGAATCCTCCGGATGGCTCTGCCGCCCAGATAGCGCTTCAGCGCTGCGAGGAGACAATGAAGCGGCTTTTGCCTCAGCTTATCCTGGCCCAGCCCTCTAATTTTGACAGGCTGTGGGATGAATACGTAAAGGAAATGGAAGTTACCAATAATATCGGTGCGTACGAACAGTATATGCAAACAATGGTTAATAAGCGTATCAAAGACTGGAGCTAGGTTAGTAAGGTTTCTAACGGAGGTGGGCAGCCGCCTCCGTTTTTAATCTGGTAAGGCATGGAGGAAATAATGCCCGGTATTACAGCTTCCAAAGAAGTGAACTTTTTTCTAAAACTGGGACGCCAGCGTCAAATCTTTTATATGACATTCCCTTTAATACTGTACGTTATACTCTTTACATACGTTCCCCTTTGGGGCTGGACTATGGCGTTTCAGAATTTTAAAGCCGCAAGAAAATTTTTCAATCAGGAATGGGTTGGCTTATACTGGTTTAAATTCCTGTTCGAAGACAGGCAGTTTATACGAACTATACGAAATACCATCGCGATGAGCGTAATAAATACCACGCTTGGGTTTATCACCGCTATAGCCCTGGCCCTTATGCTTAACGAAGTCAAAAATATATTATTTAAACGCTTCATTCAGACTATTTCGTACCTTCCTCACTTCCTGTCAGGGGTTATAGTTTGCGGCCTTGTTTCATCGATGCTTACCCTGGACGGCGGAGCAGTAAATAGCCTGTTTATGGCTCTGGGCTTTATAAAAGAACCTGTGCAATGGCTTGGCAAGCCAAATTATTTCTGGGGAATAATTGGCATTACATACGTATGGAAAGAAGTTGGCTGGAATACAATTATTTACCTTGCCGCAATAGCCGGCATAGACCCAAATCTGTACGAAGCTGCCAGTATTGACGGTTGTAACCGATTCCATAAAATGTGGTGCATTACGCTTCCCTGCATTAAACCAACTATTATTATTTTGCTGATAATGAGTATTGGACATATTCTAGATGCCGGTTTTGAAATGCAGTACCTTCTGCGGAACGGGCTAATAATGGATGTATCCGATACGATAGACATATATGTACTTACTTATGGTCTGAGCCGCAACAATTTTTCACTTGCTACCGCCGCCGGAATGTTCAAGAGTGTTATCAATATTACCCTGATATTTGTTGCCAATGAAATTGCCAAGAGGGCAGGTGAGGAGCGATTAATATGAAAAAAGTGGCGTTATTTGACACGATAAATTTAGCTTTTTTGGTTCTGATTGCCTTTATTACGTTGTATCCTTTCTGGAATACAATTGCCGTATCGTTCAACGATGCCTTGGATTCTATCCGTGGGGGCATTGGTTTTTTGCCAAGAAAATTCACCACGTATAATTATAAGGTACTTTTCGTTACGGACGCGATCCCACGCGCTTTTTTCGTGTCTGTCACCAGGACTGTGATAAACGTGGTAACAGGCGTTTTTTTTAATGCGATGCTTGCCTACGGTCTTTCCAAGTATGATTTTGTTCTGCGGAAACCTTTTACATTTATTTTGATACTTTCAATGTACATAAATGCCGGGTTGATACCTTCGTTTCTTTTAATGCGGAACCTGGGAATGGTAAATTCCTTCTGGGTATATATAGTTCCAGGCATTATCAACGCTTTTAATTTTATCGTTATGAGGACATATATGCGCACAATTCCCGAAAGTATAATTGAATCTGCCCGTATTGACGGCTATGGGGACTTCTTTATATTTATCAGAATAATTCTGCCCCTTTGCCTTCCGGTACTGGCGACAATAGCCCTTTTCGTGGCAGTCGGCTCGTGGAATTCATGGTTTGATACTTTGATCTATAATTCCGGCAATAAAAATTTGCATACCCTTCAGTACAAGCTAATGGAATACCTCCAGGCAAGTCAAACGCAGGGGCGATCCGCAAGCGAGGCGCAGGGGATGGCTATGGCGGCCAGATCAGCAAATGTTGTAACGCCCTTGAGCATCCGCGCCGCGATTACAGTAGTCGCTTCCGCGCCTATCCTTGTTGTCTATCCTTTTATGCAGCGTTACTTTGTAGTCGGATTGAATGTCGGTAGCGTGAAAGAATAATATTGACCATTGAAATAAAAACGTAATTAACATCGATTCCCAATATTATAAATAACTGTTATAATAAACCATATTGGGAGAATGTAATGAATAATTCAAAACACACTGAATTTGTAGCACTAAAGAACATTGTCGTTTCCGACAGTTTCTGGGGTCCCTTTATGGATCGCATAAGAACCAATGTTATTCCTTACCAGTGGGAGGCTTTGAACGATCGTATACCCGGCGCGGAACCCAGCTATTGTATGCGTAATTTCAAGCTCGCCGCCGAGCTGACCCATCCTGAGCTTGATTACGGAGTGCCGCGGGATACAGGGCACGCAGGGTTTGTATTTCAGGACAGCGATTTTGCCAAGTGGATAGAAGCGGCATCTTACTCCCTTGTGTGGCATCCCGATCCTGCGCTGGAACACACATTGGACGACGCGATTGATATAGTCTGCAATGCGCAACAAAACGACGGTTATCTTGATACCTACTACATAATCAACGGCCTTGATAAACGTTTTACCAACCTCAAGGATAATCACGAGCTGTACTGTTTCGGGCATCTCCTTGAGGGCGCGGTTGCCTATTATGAGGCCACAGGCAAACGGAAATTCCTTGACGCCCTTATCCGTTACGCGGAATGTATCGACCGCCTGATTGGGCCGGAAGACGGAAAACTTCACGGCTATCCGGGCCACGAGATTGCCGAAATGGCCCTGGTACGCCTGTACGCAATTACAAAAAATGATAGGCACCTGAAACTGGCGAAATATTTTATCGATCAGCGGGGACAGAAGCCCCTTTTCTTCGAGGAAGAAGAAAAAAGGAACAACAATAATTTTTACTGGAAGGACAGTTTTTTCAGGTACCAGTATTATCAGGCTGGGAAGCCTGTACGCGACCAGCATATCGCCGAAGGGCACGCGGTACGGGCAGTATACCTCTATTCGGGGATGGCGGATATCGCGCGTTTGACAGGTGATGCTACCCTAATGAAGGCATGCGATGATCTTTGGAACAATATCGTGAACCGCCAGATGTACATTACAGGTTCCATCGGGCAGTCATCTTACGGCGAGTCGTTTTCATACGATTACGATCTTCCCAACGATACTGTCTATGCTGAAACCTGCGCGGCCATAGGGCTTGCTTTTTTTGCCAAACGCATGGCTTCCATCGCGCCAAAGGGCACTTACGGCGATGTGATGGAGAAGGCCCTGTTCAACGGCATCATCAGCGGTATGTCCCTGGACGGGAGATCCTTCTTTTACGTTAACCCCCTGGAAGCGATTCCCGAGGCAAGCCTGAAAGATCAAGGGAAGCGGCATGTTAAAATAGAAAGGCAGAAATGGTTCGGCTGCGCCTGCTGCCCTCCTAACCTGGCGCGCCTTATCGCCTCGCTTGGGAGTTACATTCATTCATCAGGCGAACACGCCCTGTATACCCATCTTTTTATCGGGAGCGAGGCGAAGGTGAAAATTTCAGGCGCGGAGCTAACCGTCAAAATCGAAACAAAATATCCCTGGGAAGAACAGATCGACATTAGTTTTGCAATGAGCGCCAAAACGAAATTCAAGTATTATTTCCGTATTCCCGGATGGTGCGGGAAGTACAGCATAAGCCTTAACGGCATTGAGCAATCCTGTGCCGTTGAGGATGGCTACGCGCTTATTGACCGGGAGTGGTCGGATGGCGATAAAATATCAGTAGTTTTCGATATGCCTGTGAGCTTTGTCCGATCCAATCCCCACGTGCGGGAAAACATCGGCAAGATCGCGATCATGCGCGGCCCTGTTGTTTATTGCGCGGAAGAGAAAGATAACGGCCAGGAACTTTTCAGGCTCCACGCGGGAAATCCGGACGATATAGTTTTCAGGCATGAAAAGGATCTGCTGGAAGGCGTTACGACAATTTCGTTTACCGCTAAGCGGGAAAAAGACTGGTCTGGCGATGCCTTATACCAGACTACCGAAACTGTTTTGGAAAACAAAAAAATCGCACTAATCCCCTATTACGCCTGGGCCAACCGCGGTGCCGGTGAAATGACGGTCTGGCTAAACAGTTGAAAATATTTCTTATATCCTGTAAAGACTAAATCTTTATAAGAATTTTCTCACGCAGAGGCGCAGAGAACGCAGAGGACTATGAGTAGTAAGAAAGCCAGATTCTTCTTTCATGTATATTATCTATATGAAAATAAAGAAAAGCATGTTGGAGACGCAAAATTAGGTGATTATACGACGTTCTCCGCGTCCTCCGCGCCTCTGCGTGAGGATATTCTTGGAAAAATATTGTAAATATTTAGTTGTTTCAATACTACTCTAACTCCCCGTACTTTGGCAGATAGTCGGTGTTTTGTTTGAACATTTTCCTTGTCATTTCCTTTATTTCCTGAATGCCCAACACTGCCGAGGTTAAGGGATCAAACGCGATTGCCTGATAAACTTTTTTTGAGTCGCGGGCAAGCGCGCCTTCAACTGCCAATTCTTCGCAAATGGAACTTGTGTGCACAAGGGCCGCTAATTGATCCGGAAGCTTGCCGACCTTTATCGCTTCAAGTCCGTGAGGAGACGCGAGCACAGGAACTTCCACGCAAGCGCCTTGCGGAAGGTTATCAATTAAGCCTTTATTCAAAACATTGCCGTTAAACTTGAACATTGTTTTATCGCCGAACACTGCGTTAAAAATGTAAGCCGCGTATTCATGCCCACGGTTCAGATCGACATTGGGCTCATTTAGCCAGTCTTCAATTCCCTTTTGCCATAAATTTTTTTGGAGAAGGTATTCATTCAGAATGTAAGCGTAAGCGCCAGGATTCCAGCCTGTTCCGTGAATGCAGAATTTTTCTATTAATTCAGGACGTTTGCGGAACCACGCGTTGTATTCCGAGTTATGGCCCGAAGATTCTGTCGGATAGTAATCCAAAAGCAAAAACATTTCATTGCGCACAATTTCCTCGTTGTAGATTTTTGGATCCTTCATCGCTTCCCTTAAAAGGGGATAAGCGTCTTTTCCCTTCCATCGGTAATCTATATAGAAAGCCTGGTGATTAATTCCCGCGCATGTGTAGGTGATGTCTTCGTATTTTGCGCCAATCCAATTGGCAAGCATACCGGCGGTTCCCTGTACGCTGTGGCAGAGGCCGGAAATTTTCAGGTTTGGAAACTGGCTTTGCATTGCGCGGCATAGCATAGCCATCGGGTTTGTATAGTTCAGGAACACCGCGTTGGGGCAGTATTTTTCTATGTCTTTGCAAATGTCAAGCATGACGGGGATAGTCCGCAAGGCGCGGAAAATCCCGGCAGGGCCTCTGGTATCGCCAACGTTAATGTCGACGCCGTATTCCTTTGGGATTTCAATGTCGTAACGCCAAATATCTACGTCGCCGTTAAGAATTGTGCAAAGAACGCCGTCAGCGCCTTCCAATGCCTCGGCGCGATTTTTTGTGGAAATTATTTTTGCGCCATAGTTTCCCGCTTTTACAATCTTCTTAACCGCTTTCGTAATATATTCAAGACGGGTCTCGTTGATATCCATTAGCGCTATTGTAGCGTCCTTAAAAGCGTCAAATGTTAAAATATCCCGAACTAAAGTTCTGGTAAAACCGAAACTGCCTGCCCCTATAAACGCGAATTTTGCCATAATTTTCTCCTTGCTAATATTTTACTATTACAGTTTTAACTAAAAAAATCAATATTCTGTGAGTCCGGCATTTTGACAAAAAGATTGACAATCGAAAATGTGGATGTTACACTTATTCTTAATCAGTAAGGTGGAAATTATGAGTTCAGAGCAGGCAACAAAATCAATTATCGTTGAAGGAAAGGCAATTCTTGGAATAGAGCTTGGCTCTACACGTATCAAAGCGGTATTAATTGACACACAATACGCCCCAATAGCTTCAGGCGGCTACGATTGGGAAAACAGGCTGGAAGACGGGATATGGACATACCATCTTGACGATGTGTGGAAAGGGCTTCAGATGAGCTTCCGGAATTTGGCGGATGATGTTCAAAAGCGCTATGGCGTTAAGCTTGGCACTGTTGGCGCTATCGGCATTTCCGCCATGATGCACGGGTATCTGGCCTTCAACAAGAGCGGCGATCTGTTGGTTCCTTTCCGCACCTGGCGCAACACCACGACGGAAAAGGCCGCCGCCGCGCTTACCGGAGAATTCCAGTTCAACATACCCCAGCGCTGGAGCATCGCGCATTTGTACCAGGCGATTTTGAACAAGGAAGATCATGTAAAGGACATTGCGTTTATAACAACCCTTGCAGGTTATATTCACTGGAAACTGACTGGTCAAAAAGTACTCGGTATTGATGACGCTTCAGGAATGTTTCCGATTGACAGCACGATCAATAATTTCAACCAAAAAATGCTTCAAAAATTTTCCGACATTATCAGGCCCCAGAGATTTTCCTGGAGCATAGGCGATTTGCTTCCGAAAGTGTTAAGCGCCGGGGAGAACGCCGGCCTTCTGACTGCCGAAGGGGCAAAGCTGCTTGACCCGTCCGGCTCTTTGCGACCTGGCATTCCCTTTTGCCCGCCTGAAGGCGACGCGGGTACTGGCATGGTTGCAACTAACAGCGTAGCGGAGCGGACCGGAAATGTTTCGGCGGGCACCTCTATCTTCGCAATGATTGTGATGGAAAAGGAGCTGTCAAAGCTCTACACGGAAATTGACATGGTAACCACGCCCGCCGGTAAACCGGTCGCGATGGTTCATTGCAATAATTGCACCACCGATCTTGACGCGTGGGTAAAGATGTTCAGGGAACTGGCGGATCTTGCGGGTGCGAAAATTGAAAAGGCCGCCCTGTACGACGCCTTGTACTTTAAAGCTCTGGAAGGGGAGGGCGGTTGCGGAGGCCTTTTGTCCTATAATTACCATGCCGGTGAGCCTATCACCGGTTTGGAGCAGGGGCGTCCCTTGTTTGCGCGTTCACAGGAAAGCAATTTTACGCTGGCAAATTTTATGCGTACCCTTCTTTTCTCTACAATGGCTACCCTGAAACTTGGCATGGACATATTGACAGAAAAAGAACACATACGCCTTGACAACCTGTTGGGCCACGGCGGCCTTTTCAAAACAAAAGGCGTGGGGCAGCGGTTAATGGCCGGGGCGCTCAATACGCCCGTGTCCGTGATGGAAAGCGCCGGTGAGGGCGGAGCCTGGGGCATTGCGCTTCTCGCGGCTTTTATGCTGCAAAAGGGTGTATCGCTTGAACAATTTCTCGAGGAAAAAGTTTTTAAAGACGCGAAAGGCGACAGGGTAGAACCGGATCAAAAGGACGTGCAGGGCTTTAAAAAATTTATGGAGAGGTATTCGGCGGGTCTTAAAATAGAGCGGGCCGCCGTAGAAAATATTATATAAAACAATAAATTGTGGAAACAATTTATGGGAGCGATTTATGGATTTAAAGAAGTTTGAATTTTGGTTCATCGTCGGAAGCCAGGATCTTTACGGAGACGCAACTTTAAGGCAGGTCGCCGAAAACGCCCGCGTTATGGCGGATGAATTCAACAAGGATCCTCTGCTTCCCGGCAAGGTGGTTTTAAAACCCACAGCCATAACGCCGCAGGCAATCCGCGGCCTTTTTGAAGAGGCGAACGCCGCCGGTGCCTGTGCGGGCATCATTACCTGGATGCACACCTTTTCTCCTTCGAAGATGTGGATACAGGGTCTTGCCGCGAACAGGAAGCCGCTTTTGCATCTGCACACCCAGTTTAACCGCGATATTCCATGGGCTTCCATTGACATGGATTTTATGAACCTGAATCAGTCGGCGCATGGGGACAGGGAACATGGCCATATCCACGCCCGCATGAGGCTTCCGCGCAAAGTTGTGGCCGGTTTCTGGCAGGATAAGGAAGTGCGCCGCCGCATGGGCGTATGGATGAGGGCCGCTGCGGCCCACCTGGACGGCATGAATTCGGTGGTACTGCGCCTTGGCGACAATATGCGCGAGGTGGCTGTTACCGAAGGCGACAAGGTAGAAGCCCAGGTGAAATTCGGCTGGCAGGTTAATACCTGGGGAATCGGCGAGCTGGCGCAAAAGTACGCGAATGTCAGCGACGCCCAGGCGGAAACCCTCGCGAAGGAATACGCCGCCGCTTACGAATTGGCCGGGGGC
>Ga0268262_10003420_pt1 | contig 17200 bp, 19 predicted proteins | sample TergutNc150P3_FD_190354 | JGI IMG/M metagenome (GOLD analysis project Ga0268262, IMG submission 190354) | Nasutitermes corniger P3 segment gut microbial community from laboratory colony in Florida, USA - Nc150 P3 (SPAdes) (version 2) | ecosystem: Host-associated > Arthropoda: Insects >... | reverse complement strand
CGGAAAAATGGACTATGCCGATAAGGGAATGGGGGCAGGCTCTTAACCAGTTTGCCATTGAGTTCGGAAAAGAACGAGTTTCGTTCTTATGATATTCTGTCATTTACACAAAATATCGGATAGGCTCCGAAGGCACGACAAGCCTCGTAGTAAAAGTTCGTGTTGGTTCGTGGTAAAAATATAAATTGCATTTAAGGAGTAAAAATTGAATGATCCGCAAAAAACTCTCAATCGCCGTTATCTGCTTTATCTTCTTCTCGCCATCCGCGCCTTTTTACAAAAATAGCGATCCCGGTGACGGCGGTGATTAGCGGTACTGTGGTGTGGGTGGTGAGCAGGTAGTAATCAAATATATTATGATGCGGCGGCTATTTCTTTTCCAACCAGTTCATCAATGATCTGGGCAGGGCTTTTGTTGTCAGCCGTTGCCTTCGTCATAAGATAATTAACGGTCATATTAGACATTCCCCAAAGGCGCATTTCTCGCTGTGTAAGCCAATCGGTTCCGTTAGGACCAAGCGTAATTTCATTGTTGGTAACATAATCGTCAAGAGCATACGCTTCTTCTTCGGTCAATCTTGCCATAATTCTCCCCTGTTAAAGACCAAGCATTTTAATGAAGCTCTTACGAGCCCTCATCGCATGAAAAATGGAAATAGTGTTATCGTCAACCGGATTATACATAATTTCAAGAGGATTACCGGCGCGGTCAAAACCAATGACAGCGTACTTCTCAGGCAACCCTCCAACAGCACCGGCGCGTATTTTCGTCTTGAGAGCGCACAGAATATCCTCTTTGCTAATATTATGCCTAAACGCTGCTTCATTAAATTCGACAATAACATCGTCCATAAGAAAAATGTATCATGAAACGGAGTAAAAAACAAGGACGGGAGGTACGCAAAAAAGGTTCACGCCGAGTGACTGACACTAAAAAGCAGAGGTTTTTAGTTAAAATCCACGGTATCCCAAAAGGGAAAGAACAACTTGACATTTCCCCTTGTGTATGCTATATTTAAGTCAGCGAGGCTGGGACGGCAACATCCCCCCTCGCCAGCATTACCGGACGCCTTCGGACGCCCGGGTTTTTTTTACGGCAAAGAACGCTTGACAATCGCTAAGGATTGCTGTATATTAAAAGCAGGGAGCGGTTATGATTAAGTTCAGCCTCTCCCTACCGAACCCCTGCCTTGCGGCAGGGATTTTTTTTATCTAAAATCACTTGTATCCCAAAAGTAGATTTTACTGCCGTCTTCAAACGATACTATTATCTTGCCTGTATACTCAGGGTGTCGTCTTAAAACCAGCCAAATTCTATGTTTTGCTTCATTTTTATTTATACCGGATAAATCATTTATATAAACATTGGTATCAGCGCCTTTCTTTTTTGCATATCTAAATTCCCACTGGAATGTATCAGGATTTCCTTTAACAGTTCTAAATTCAAATAAATCTCCATTGACTACAGCATCTTTGGGTCTAATTTTATAACCGCTTTGTTCCGGAATTAAATAAACAGAATTCCCTAATTTTGCTAAAATCTCCGCTTGCCTAAGTTCTTTTTGTAATATTTCAAATTGCTCTTTATTTGTTGGCATTCTTGATTCCGCTACTTTTACCCCTTTAGGAATCACAAGACATTTTGTATACTTATTAATATTTTTTAATTGTAATATCTCGGAAACAAATTTTTCCTCTGGGTATTTTAATTTTACAAAATTGGCAGCAGCAATTTGATTTTGCGCGTTATTTTTAGATATTGCCAAGATGTTAATCCAAAGTTGCTTTTAAGCCCTCATAAAAAATGAGAGTGGGAACCGCCTATATGGCAGTTTGATTTTTATTTCTTCTTAAAGAATACATCAATAATACCGCAAACAACAACCCCTTATTCTCTTTCTTGCGCTAATCCAAGTATTCCACGCTAATATTTCTAGGTTCGTGTTGGTTTGTGTGGTTCGTGGTAAAAATTCTTCTTCTTGGCTATATCATTTTCCCTAAAAAGGTTGAAAAAAACGACAAAAGTGATATACTGTTTCTGGATAGGGAGAAACGATTATGAGTAAATTCATGGTAAACCTGACAGCCGTCAATCCAACCGACAGACAACGCCACACACCGCCTGTAGAGGTAATGGTCGATACAGGGGCGGAAGTGTCATGGCTGCCAAAGCAGGTATTGCTGGACGCAGGCATCAAGCCGGAATTCAAAAAAAAGTTCGCAACGGCGGATAAACGCATAATCGAGAGGGATATCGGCTACGCCATACTCAACGCCGAAGGCTACTCCACAATTGACGAGATTGTATTCGCCGAAGAAAACGATATGTCTCTTTTAGGCGTGCGAACGCTTGAAGGCTTCAGCGTAATGGTAGACAACATCGGTCACCGCTTTGTCGCCACCGTTAGCCTTGCGTGTAATACGACCATCTGCTTGCCTGACCACTCTAGAGTGGTCAGGTGAATGTGGTTAGTGGTAAAATTCCTCTTTCCGACTATATCATTTTTTGCTTTTTTTGAATACTATATAACCCATGAAGTACATTTGTTTAATACTGTGTTTTTTATGCCTCTTTTCCGCCGCCTGCGAAAAACAGGAAGAACTTACCCTTGAACAGCTTGAGGCGCTTAATGCCGAAGGACTTGCTGAACTTCTTGCTAAAACGCTAAGTAAACCGTGGCGGGGTGAACAATTCATTCCGGGAAAAGTCGGCGGAACGTGGCTTTCGGTAATAAGCGATGATCCAAAAAGTTTTAATCACCAACTGGCGGAATATGACTCCCCTACTTCGACAATAATCGGTCAAACAACGAATTATTTGCTGAAATATAATCCTGTTTCAAAAGAATGGGAACCTAATGTCGCTTCAGCCAGAGTTGTCGTTGACGAAAAAAACGACGCTTTGCAGGTTATCTACACATTAAGGGACGATGTTTACTGGAGTTACTATAATTCCGACAAAAAAGTAAAAGTAACAAGCGATGATATTATCTTTTGGTATAACGAGATAGAAGGCGATCCTGATGTTCAAAGCTCCGGTTATTACGGACAATTTTTAAACATGCCGGACGGCAGCGAGGCTCATATCGATATTAAAAAAATTGACGACCGCCGTTTTTCATTTCATTTTCCCAGAATTGTCGCCGAGCCGCATTTATCCACCAATATGGATTTTGGTCCGTGTCATATTTATGAACCCGCAAAAAAACAAGGCGGCGTAGAAGGAGTAAGAGGGCTTTTCAGCGTCAATATTGATCCTCAAACCATTCCTTCTATGGGCGAATGGTTTATAGCTGAATATACTCCAAGCCAAAGGATTGTATACAAACGCAATAAAGATTATTGGAATAAGGACGCAAACGGCGTAACGCTTCCCTACCCCGAGGAAATGATCCTTCGTATAATCCCCGAAGAAAACACAAAACTTTTAATGTTTAAAAACGGAGAAGTTGAAACCTACAGCCTTCGTCCCGAAGACGTTGACGGGCTTATAAACAAGGGCGACGGAAGTTATACTGTTTTTAACAGCGAAGGTTCTTTAGGCGCGTCGTTTTGGACGTTCAATCAAAATACCGTAAACAAAAAAAGTCCCAAATACGAATGGTTTACAAAAAAAGAATTCCGTCAGGCGATGAGTTGTCTTCTTAACCGCGACAGAATAAACGCCCAAGTATATCGCGGTCTCGCTCAACCAAAAGTTAATATTTTCCCTGAAACCAATCCGTACTATAATCCCGATATTACTCTGCAATATATTTTTGATACGGAACATGCTATCGAACTTTTATCTTCTATCGGCATTAAGCAGGATAAAAGAGGAATTATGCGGGACTGGAAAAACCGTAAACTTGAATTTGATTTAACGATAAGATCGGAAAGTTCCGTGTATCAGGATATAGCGTCTATCATAAGAGATGAACTTTCAAAGGTAGGCATTAAGTTAAATATCCGCGTATTGGATTTTCAAAAACAGGTACAGCTTATACAAAAAACCTTTGAGTGGGATTCAATGTTGATAGGTCTTTCAGGCGCAAATACATTCCCAAGTCAGGGAAGCAATGTCTGGCCCTCGTCGTCTAACCTGCACATGTGGTTTCCGAATCAGGAAAAGCCCGCGACGGATTGGGAAGCTCGAATAGATTATCTTTACAACGAGGGCAAATTTACAATTGACGCGAAAAAAGCGCAGGAAATTTGGGACGAGTTTCAAACAATACTGCTTGAACAATGCCCGATGATCTACCTGATGCGTTCGCGCGGTTTTTGGGCGATAAATAACCGCTGGGATTTATCAAATGTTTATTTTGATAACCGAAACGGCGATGAAACAAATTATACTTTTTTAAAATAAGAGAGGGTAAAATGGTATCTCCGAAAGAAGTAAATATGGACGTAAAACTCATAGACATGGTTGATTCGTTTGGTCTTTCCGGTTTGGCGATGAAGTGTTTAAAAATGCTTCTTGGAAGCGAGGAAGTTCAAGTGTCTCAGGAATACGCAAATATAGTTTCTATCGTAAGACTTGGATACAACGATCACGGTCCCGTCCATATGCGTACTGTAGCATACAACGCCATGTTCATGCTGAATTTGTTAAAGAAAGCCGGAATAAAAACAAGTCTTGAAACGGACGGCTGCGGCAGTTTTGAGGACAGTATAATCGGGGTAATGCTTGCCGGTATGTTTCATGATTTTGGTATGGCTATGGGAAGACAAAATCACGAATCACACAGCATGATTCTTGCTATGCCGATTATCGATAAAGTGTTAGAGCAAATATACAAAGACGATTTGAAAAAAAGAGTAATGATCCGCGCTTTGGCTCTTGAGGGAATCGCGGGTCACATGGGCTCAATAACTATTTCTTCTCTTGAGGCGGGAATAATCCAGGTTGCGGACGGCTGCGACATGACCAAAGGCAGGGCGCGTATTCCGATTTCCATTTCTCATTTAACAAGGGTTGGACAAATTCACCAATATTCAGCCAACTCAATAGAGGAAGTCGTTATAAACGCCGGTAAAGAAAAACCTGTCCGCGTTGACGTATATATGTCAAGCGAGGTCGGTCTTTTTCAGGTTGAAGAAGTACTGATGCATAAAATCGCCCAAAGTACCGCCAAACAGTATATAGAATTATACGCTAATGTTACTAACGAAGAAACAAGAAGGTATTTATAGTGTCAGGTAACACATTCGGTAAACTGTTTAAAGTAACAACCTTCGGCGAATCGCACGGAACCGCTATGGGCTGTGTGATAGACGGCTGTCCGGCGGGTTTGGAACTGTCAGTTGATGACATTGAAAAAGAACTCATCCGCCGCCGTCCCGGCGCTGTTTACGGCTCCCGAGACGAAAAAGACTCGCCTGAAATTTTATCGGGAGTCTTTGAAGGCAAAACTCTTGGCAGTCCCATAGCGATTATCGTCCGCAACTCAAACCAGAACAGTAAAGACTACGATGAAATAAAAGACATTTACAGACCCGGACACGCCGATTACACATGGGAAGCAAAATACGGTATCAGAGACCATCGCGGCGGAGGCAGAAGTTCAGGACGCGAAACCCTTTGCAGGGTCGCCGCGGGCGCGGTAGCGAAAAAATTTCTCGCTTTACAAGGAATAACAATCCGCGCGTGGACATCGTCTATAGCCGGAATAGATCAGCCCTCCCCTAACGAAGACGACTTTGACTTTGAAGAAATAGAACGCAATCCTTTCCACGTCCCCGGCAAAAGCGGCGCGGAAAAAGCAGCCGCAAAAATAGAAGAACTCCGCGCAGAAGGCGAAAGCGCGGGCGGCGTTATAACCTGTCTTGTAACAGGCGTCCCCATTGGTTTAGGAGAGCCTGTCTTTGAAAAACTTGACGCGTGTCTTGCCGCCGCTGTAATTTCTATTGGAGCGTGCAAGGGCGTTGAATTCGGCGCGGGATTCGCCGCCGCAAACATGAAAGGCAGTGAAAACAACGACAAGCCTTGCGAAGACGGCAAGGGTAAATTCGCTACCAATAATTGCGGCGGCATATTGGGGGGCATTTCTTCGGGGCAGGATATTGTTTTTAGAGCGGCGTTTAAACCGACGCCTTCTATCAGTAAGCCGCAAAAAGTTTTAGAGAGAGATGGCGGCGTAAAGGAAATAGCTATTAAAGGTCGCCATGATGTTTGCATTGTTCCCAGAGCCGTGCCTGTTGTGGAAGCGATGACCGCGCTTGTTCTCGCCGACTTTTTGCTTTTATCGCGGTGCGCGAAAGTTTAACCTTTTCTGATATACAACGGTATTGAATCCACTTCTTTGTCATCAATAAAAATTATAAAATTTATCAGTCCCGGGTTTTTAAAGTGCAAGTTTGAAATACTGAAAACAAGATGAGAAACCGCCGAAGCGTTTCCCACTCCTTTTACTTCGATATTTCCGTTGATTGTTTCCATGCTCATCTCGCCTTCCAAATCACGGGTTTCAATTCTGAAAGCGTGGTTGCCGAATTCATAAAGGTCAAAGCGAAGACGGATAACGACCGAAAGCTGGGGGTGAATACAGGGGAAATTTTTTGAGATAATTGTGTCGAATGTCCCTACGATAGTAAGTTTTCCGCCGTTTTCCTGCGCGAAATCGCAAAATGTAAAAAGTTCTAATTTAATAATACACCTCGTTGAGTAATAATTCATTTTAGTACATATTTGAAATAGAGGCAAGGTGTGAAAAAGCAATGAAAACAGATTTATTGAACGGAAATATAACTAAATCACTGCTTGTTTTTGCGATTCCCATGTTGCTATCAAATATATTACAGCAGTTGTATAACACTGTGGATATGGTTATTGTAGGGCATTATCTGGGTGAAACGTCTCTTGCTTCTGTTGGCGCGTGCTCGGTAGCGTTTGAACTGCTTTTTGTTTTCGTTATAGGTCTTGGCAGAGGTTTCGGGATTGTCGCGGCGCGGAATTACGGCTCAGGCGATCATGATCTGTTAAAGCGTACAGTCACAGGAGCAATTATAGTTGGTCTCCTGTTGACGCTTTTTATCTCGGTTACCGCAAGTATTTTTATGATGCCGTTGCTAAAATTGATTAACATACCCGAATCTATAATAGATACGGCGTATTCGTATATATCGATTTTGACCGCTTTTTTAATTATAACTTTTACCTACAATATTTGCGCGGGACTTCTATACGCTATAGGCGACAGTACAATGCCGCTTTTATTTCTGGTTATTTCATCAATACTGAACATAGTGTTTGATATTATTTTCATTACAAGTTTTAATATGGGCGTCCGAGGAGCGGCGGCTGCTACCGTTGTTGCTCAGAGCATATCGACAATACTCTGTCTGTTTTATATTTTTACAAGATGCCGGATACTTATCCCTCGCAAAGAACATTTTCATTATGACGCTTCTCTGTACAAAGATCTCGCAACTCAAGGTTTTTCTATGGGATTTATGCTATCTATTATAACTTTAGGCACTGTCATACTTCAAAGCGCCATAAACGGACTTGGCTATCTTGTAATAGCGGGGCACATAACGGCGCGCAGAATAAACAGCTTCTGCATGATGCCGATGAATACAATAGCCATTGCGCTCTCTACATTTGTTTCGCAGAACAAGGGAGCGAACCAACTGAGCCGAATACGAAAAGCCGTGCGTTACGGCAATTTTATTGTGGTATCATGGGCGGTATTTATCACTATTATACTTTTCTTTTTTTCAAAAACATTGATTAGACTACTCTCCGGTTCTAACGAAAGTATTATTATTGAAAACGGCGCGCGGTATCTAATGATAAACTCGCCATTTTATATAGTTCTCGGTATGCTTTTTAATTTTCGCCTTGCGCTTCAGGGAATAGGGGAAAAAATTGTTCCGATTATTTCAAGCGTTATAGAGTTCAGCAGTAAAATATTGTTTGCTTTTATTTTTGTGCCTATTCTTGGTTACTTCGGCGTAATTATATGCGAACCCATTATATGGTTTACTATGTTTTTACAACTGTTGTACTCGTTTTATACTAATCCGTATATCAGGGGTAAGACATTACAGGTATAAAATAAACAAAGTAATAACTATCAACCTTTTATCACTTTCCCATAACATCGATATACAACTCTTCCAGTCTTTTGCGCAAAAACTTTACCGCGTAATGTTTTCGTGAAAGAACAGTATTAACAGGCGTGTTAGTTTTTTCCGCTGTTTCTTTAACCGAAAAACCAAGCAATTCGGTCATCTGAAAAACTTCCCGCTGGTCTTGCGGAAGGTCTGCAAGCGCTGTCTCTATTTCATCAAAAACAAGCGAACGCAGCATTTCAGTTTCGGGCGTTGACTCTTCGCCGTAGATGATATCCGATATTTCATCAAAAATGTAATCATCGGCATCTTCATCATACGACGAAGGCAACGACTCGTCTTTCTTTTTTCTGCGATGGTCGATTATTCTGTTGCGGGCGGCTCGGTAAAGCCACCCTGAAATATTTTCTATCGGGTTAACCAAATTATTCACACGGCTGAACTGATAAAAAACATCCTGCAAAATATCTTCCGCGTCTTCAATTTGGTTAACCTGATCGCGGATAAAGTTTAACAGTTTTTGCTGATAACTTTTAAATATTTGCACAACAGAATTTTTCGCCATATACACCTTAACAGTTTTTCTGTTACCTGTTTTTCTCGCTCCTCGCAAAGAAGTATGTGCCAAGTACAAGGCAAATTATTGTCAGCAAAATAATTGCGCCGAAATTTACCAACGGATTAAACATTACTATACTATCATACTCAGGATTGCCCCTGTATACTACTGCCCTAACAAGGTCTAAACAGTATGTCATTGGCATTATTCGGTTCAAAACCAGCAACGCGCCCGATGAATTGTTAATCGGGATAATCGCTCCCGACAAAAACATCTGCGGCATCACTATGAGCATTACGGCAAGATTCGCCGCCTTTTTGTTCTTGATAAGCCCGATGATGATCATCGCCAACGCTCCGCCCGATAAACACATCAGCGGCGACAGGGCGAGAATTAACAGCAGTTTGCCGACAGGCAGCGTTATGCCCATTACAAGAGAGACAATAAGCGTTCCCGCCATACTCATAATTGCGGCGAAACCGCAGCCGAGTATTTTGCCGATTACTATTGAATGACGTGAAACGGGCGAAACCAGCATTTCCTGATTAAAGTCGATGTCGTGATCGTCTATAAGAGACGTCATGCCCATTGTGGTCATCATAAAAAGCATGTTGATTAACATTCCAACCAGCATAAATTGACCGAATTGGAAACCAAGTCCGCCAGCCATGTTCTGCATAAGGTTGCCGCCGATCATTCCCATTAAAACAATCGGCATAGCAAGACTCATAATCGCCGTGCCGGGAGACCTGAAAAATATCGTTATCTCACGGAACATAACTGTCAGAACGCTGTTTAACTCTCTAAACAGCCGTGATTTTTTTCGTTTTAATTCAATTTCGCTCATGCCGCACCTGCCTTTGGTTTTGTTAAAAAATCAATATACGCGTCTTCCAGCGAAGGCTCGTTTATTTTTAATACTGTCAATTTTGTATTTATCCGTGAAATAATTTCCTGCGCCGAATCCTTGTAAGGAACAACGACGCGTCCGTTCAACTTAAAAGGCAATCCAAGAGACGACAGTTCGTTTGTCAGCGCAGTTCTGTCATTGGCGTCTAAAATAAGCTCCTGCTTCATTAAGTTCCGCTTTAATTCCTGCGGCGAACAGCAAGACGCTATTTTGCCGTTATTGATAAGGCATACAGTATCAACGTTTTCCGCTTCGTCAATGTAATGCGTCGTTAAGAAAATAGTTGTCCCGTAACGGCTGCGCGTTTCGTTAATGTATTCCCACAACCCGCGGCGGCTTACAGCGTCCAGCCCTTGAGTCGGTTCGTCAAGGAAAAGAACGTCGGGCGTATGGATAAGACTGCGGATAATTTCCAGCTTACGCTGCATACCGCCAGAAAGTTTTTTAATCGGCTTAAAAAGAACGTCCTGTATCCCGACAATTTCGGCAAGTTCCATTACCCTTTTGCGGTATGCCGGCGGCATAAGTTTGAAAGAAGGGCGGTATCCGCACATTCCGTACAGACAGGCGTGAAAGCGGATATTCTGCTCCGCCGTCAACTGCGGATCAAGGCTTGGCTGTTGGAAAATAATGCCGATTTTTTCCCTCACCTTCCTAGCCTCTTTTTCAATATCGAACCCCGCTATTTTTACCTCTCCCGAAGTCTTGGAAAGCGTCGTCGTCAGAATGGAAATGGTTGTCGTCTTCCCCGCGCCGTTTGCGCCAAGGAAGGCGAAGAACTCCCCTTTCCCGACGGAAAAACTGATGTCGTCTACCGCCGCTTTCTGCGCTCCCTTGTACCGCTTGGTCAGGTTCTTTACGCTGATTACTTGATTATTGTTATTCATTTTTATCGTCCTTCTTGCCTTCGTCGCCGCCGAAGAAATGGTCAAAGCGTGAAAAATCTTTATGGAACTTGAAAAAATCTTTTTCCTTTTCCATGAATTCTTTGCGTTCTTCGGCGCTCATGTTCATCCATTTTTCACGGAGTTTGTTTCTTTGACTTAACATATACCCGTCTCCCCTTCCCCTGTGTCCGCCATGCGCCATGTCATGCACCAGTCCGCCGAAAAGTATCCGCGCCAGCAGCATTAATCCGACCGCCTGCCAGTAAGTCAGGGCAGGCAGACTGAAAATCTGCGGCAAAAGAGCGTTCCACAACAGCATTGCCGCAACTCCGAAGGCGGCAATTGCCGCCAGCATTGTAAGAAAACCTGTAACTCGAAATTTGATAATATTTTTCATTTTTTGTTCTCCTCTACTTATGAAGACGAATCAGCCTGAAAAATATTTTATGTTTTTAAAAAATTTACATAAATAAATAGGCTTTTTTTTGTCTGTTTTATCATTTTTTTTTATATTTAAAATATATAGAATACAGGAGGCAATATTATGTCAAGAACAGAACAACCAAGATCATGGGCTACGTTGAGTAACGCCGGAGAGGACTTAAATAAAAACAAACCTGAAATAGAAAGCAACAAGACTATTGTGTTATCGCTTATCGACAGTTTGAATAACCTGTACGAAAAATTAATCAGGCTGGATAATGTGATGAAAAGAAAAATCATTGAACAAGCGTTATATCCAAAGAATATAAATGAATTTAACGAGATAATGGCAGACTGCGACAGTGAAAAGGGCGCGGACAAGGGATAAGAGTAAACTACTTGGATTTATGGCATTTTGAGGCTGGGGAATCGCTTTAAATGAGCAGACATCCTGTCTGCCCATTTAAAGCCGCCTGTGCGCTCCCGGCGCGTCCTGCGCCGAATTCAAATAAAGCAACGCTTCGCGTTGGGTTTTTTACAGGAGCGCTCCGGTTCGATTCCCCTAAAACTTGTTTGCATGGAGTTTCGCGAAGCGAAACTCCCGTGAAATAAAAAAAGACCCGGAAGGGTCTTTTTTTATTTCGCACATCTCCTAGGGGAATCGAACCCCTGTTGCGAGGATGAAAACCTCGTGTCCTAACCCCTAGACGAAGGAGACTTTTTTAGTTCTAATCGAATTTAGTAAAAACATGAAAAAATGTCAAGATATTATCGAAAATTCGGAAATTATATGGAATTAAAGCTAAAAAACGCCTATTGACCTTTTTTGGCGTTTTTAGCATAATTTTATCATGGCTTGAGCCGTACTATTTTTGACCATCAGGAGAGTTTAAGTGCCCTGCGGAAGAAAACGCAAACTGCGAAAAATCGCCACTCATAAACGCAAGAAAAAACTGCGGAAAAACAGACATAAGAACAAATAAGCTGTCCTTTTTCACAAAATATGAATGACACTCAATTAAATTTAAGGAGAAAAACTTGAGTATATCCTCTTTACAAAAAGCTCGTTATTCTTACAAACCTAAATTACCCGCCATCTTATCCGGCTCTATCAATGATATTTCCGTAAGTTTAGGCGCGCCTACAGAAGCAATTTCGGACAAAGAACAAATTCGCGAAATTTTTAAAAATACATACGGAAAACCAATCGCTACTTTTGCCAAAGGAAAAAACGATAAAATAAATCATGAGTTAAAAGTCGGCGTAATTCTTTCCGGCGGACAGGCTCCCGGCGGTCACAATGTTATCGCCGGTTTGTTTGACGGACTTAAAAAGGGCAACCATAAATCTACCCTCTACGGCTTTAAGGGCGGACCAAGCGGTCTTATCGAAAATAATACAATTATCCTTACGCAGGAAATTATAGACGAATACCGCAACACCGGCGGGTTTGACATAATCGGATCCGGACGGACAAAAATTGAAACTAAGGAACAATTTGCGGCTTCTTTGGAAACGGCAAAAAAATTAAAACTTGACGCTGTTGTAGTAATCGGCGGCGATGACTCCAACACAAACGCCGCGCTGTTAGCTGAATATTTTGTACAGAACGGATCGTCTATTAATGTAATCGGCTGTCCTAAAACAATAGACGGAGATTTAAAAAATGAGTATATCGAAACCTCATTTGGTTTTGACACCGCCTGTAAAACATACTCCGAGCTTATCGGCAACCTTTGCAGGGACACAAACAGCGCGAAAAAATACTGGCATTTTATAAAACTTATGGGACGCGCGGCAAGCCATATCGCTCTGGAATGCGCTTTCCAGACACAGCCGAATATCTGTCTTATCTCGGAAGAAGTCGAATCCAAAGGATTGTCTCTTGATAAAATAGTCGATCAGGTCTGCGCCTCTATCGTAAAACGGGCGGAAAACGGCGACAATTTCGGCGTTGTGTTAATTCCCGAAGGACTTATCGAATTTATTCCAGAAATGAAAACATTAATTGAAGAGCTTAACGACGTAATTGCCGCGGAAGAAAAAACGTTTACGGGTATTACCAATTTTATCGATCAACTTTATTGGCTATCCACAAGAATATCCGAGCCTTCATACAAAATAATGCAGTCGGTTCCCACTGAAATTTCCGAACAATTTCTAATGGATAGGGATCCGCACGGTAACGTGCAGGTTTCCAGAATCGAGACCGAAAAATTACTTGTCGGAATGGTGGAGAAAAGACTTACCGAAATGAAAGAGAAAAATCTTTACAACGGAAAATTCAGCGCTCTTACTCATTTCTTCGGCTACGAAGGCAGATGCGCTTTCCCGACAAATTTTGACGCGGATTATTGTTACAGCCTGGGCTTTGGCGCGTTTATTTTGATAGCGTCTGGATTAACCGGCTATCTTTCCAGCGTAAGAAATCTTATCGCTCCGGCGGATCAATGGATAGCCGGGGGCATTCCTCTTACAATGATGATGGACATTGAACACAGGCACGGAACCAAAAAGCCGGTTATAAAAAAAGCGTTAGTTGAACTTGACGGCAAACCGTTTAAAAAATTCGCCGCCATCAGGGATCATTGGGCTGAAAAAACCAGCTTCCTGTTTCCGGGCGCGATTCAATATTACGGACCGCCTGAAGTATGCGATCAGCCGTCAATAACGTTAAAACTTGAACATGAGAAATAAAAAACTATGTTAAGTATAATTATAAATCCCCGTTTTGGGGACGTAGACATTTTAGGTCACATAAACAACATTGTTCCCGCTCAGTGGTTTGAGATGGGAAGAACCGCCGTTATGAGATTTTTTGATCCTGAATTAAAGCTGACAAAAGAAACATTCTCGCTTATTATGGCTCACTCGGAATATGATTTTGTTGATCAAATGTTTTTAAAAGAAACTGAAATAAAAACATGGATTTCCAGAATAGGGACAAAATCATTCACCGTGTACCATGAGGCGTGGCAGGAAGGACGTTTATGTGTTAAGGGAAACGCGGTAATTGTTCACTACGATTTTAAAATAAAAAAATCAACCCCGATACCCGACGACAAGCGAAAACTGCTGGAACAACACCTGAAAACGGATTAACCACGAACCACACGAACTTTTAGACATATCTTGTCGCCGTTTGTGCTGGTTCGTGTGGTTCGTGGTTAAAAATTCTTAGCCTTATTTTAGTTATTTCTATTTGCCAAAATCCACGTTCGGTATTACAGGAGCGGACTTCAGCGCGGCTTTATTTTCCGCTTTAATCGCCGTATAAACTTCTTCGCGGAAAACTTTGACCTTTTTCGGCGCGTCAATGCCGATACGAACCTGATCGCCGCGAATTTCGATAATCGAAATTTTTATGTCGTCGCCGATTATTACTCTTTCATCAACTTTTCTTGAAAGTATCAGCATATTGTTACCCTTGTGATTTTAATTCAGCCGCGATGTCATGCTTTGTTTTCCATTTTGATTCGGAAAGAATCGCCTGCATTCCCATCATGTTTTCTTTGTTTATGATTATCGGTCCCTGAAGATTCGCGGTCATGGGACCGCCGTCCTGCGGAATCGTTACAATCACAAATAAAAGCGCGTTATTGGAAGATTTAATTCCGATTTCCGCCAGTTCTTCGTCTGTTATATTCGCTTCATAATCTTTGCGGAATAAAAAAGGATCTATCAGAATAAACGCTATTTCTTTTTCATCTACGGATTGAAGCCATAAAAACGGCTGATTATCCGAGTCAAGTAATACATAGTCAGTATAATCCTCAAAACCAAAAAGCCCCTGAGGGATACTCACTTTCTGTTTTTCATTAACTTCCATGAGTCCGTAGGCTTTAGTGTCAACTTTCATTTTTTACTCCTTTATCTCAGGAAATCGAGTAATGTGGGCGGCAGTATTTTCGCCGCTGTCTGTAACGACGCCTGATGCGCAAATTGCGCCATCTTCAAGTCCGTTATGGCGTCTTGAAAATCGACTCCTGTTTCGCGTCCGAGCATATTTGTCACATTCGGAATTTGCGCGTTTATTCTCTGCCACGCAAAATCCGCTCTTTCTTTTCTGCTACTTACGTCCGCTAACCTCATTGTAACATTATTCAGCGCAAGGTCAATTCCCCCGATTCCCTGACTGCCTACAAAATCCTGATCCCCGCGGTAAAGTCCGTCTCTTAAACGGATTACCATGTCAAACATTGAGCCGCCGTAAACTCTCGCGGTATTAGCCCAATTCGGCGCGTTATTTTGCAGGTTGCCGCTTATCAGTCCTAAATCGCGTAACACGGTCGCCCCGCCTTCTTTGTCTTCTATGCGGATAAGATGAGCACTCGTGCCTTCGAGGACTAATCCTCTTGATATAGGATCGATGTACGCTTTTACGGGAGCGGACGAATCGTTTATCTTCGCCACTATCGAAGGTAATGTGTCGCCGATGTTAACGCCGATTTCTACGCCGTCAACAAAGAAAGCTCCCTGCGCCTGCACTCTGTAATCTGTCGCGTCAGTAGTGGAAAAAACCTGCATTCTCTCAGCCCAAAAAGCCTGGTCGCCGCCCAAATCAATATCCAAAAACATATTATCGCCGATTTCGACTTTTCTGCTGGGTCCTGTTCCGCGGTATTCAACGCGTTTTACAACTGTTTCCTCGCCGCCTTCGACCGTCCCCTCTACAAGTCTGAAAGGTTCCGTAAAAACTTTGTCGCCTGAGAATAATTGTCTTGTGTCGGGACCCGTCGCGTTGGAAATTTTTACAAGCTCCTTTAAAAGCTCGTTTACTTCCATAGCCATTATTTTTTGATCATCAGGGGAATAGTTTCCGTTGGCTCCCGTAACGGCGAGTTCTCTTACTCTTTGCAGAATATTTGTAGTTTCGTATAAATAGTCATGAGTGGTATCAAGATGTTCTTTCGCCTTTTTTGTGTTTTCTTCAAAGCGGTTAAGGCGGGTAAGATATGATTCATATCTTACGGCGTGGGACGCGGCAAGAGGATCGTCTCTTAACCTGTGAATCCTGTTGTTCGTACCGATCTGATTCTCGATATTATTTACTCTTTCTTCCTGACGCCTCAAATAAAACTGCGCGTCGGAATTCGGCATGTCGCTTGATATCCTTCTCATATTATTCCTCCTGATTCCTATCCGTTAGGCGCTATACGCCCATGCGGTTGATTAATGTATCCAACATTGAATTAACTGTTGTGATATACCTTGCCGCGGCATTGTAACCGTGCTGAAACCTAAGCATATTGGCAAGTTCTTCGTCCATATTCACGCCGGAAATAGACTGTCTCCAATCGCGTAAATATTTCATTATCTGATTTTCCGTAGCCAGCGCTCTTTCCGATTCCTCGCCCATTAACGCGATTTTTCCCACCGAGTTAGCGAAGTAATCGTCAAATGTCGCGAAACGTCCCACCATTACGGGATTGTTTCGTATGGAAGCGATAGCCGCAGCCGCTTCTCCGTTTCCGGGATTCGCGACCCTTCCGTTCTCGCCGAAACCGGCGGCTACATTTGTCGGGTCTCTGAGCAGCGCGGGGTTAACTTCTATCCAGCCCGACGGATGGGCGATCGGGGCGAGCGCGTAATCGGTTGTATCGCCCCTGAGGCTTGTTACAGCGTCGGCGCGTCCCCAGTCATAAGCGCCTTCCGCTCCCGATTGATTAAGGAGACCAGCGTACCCGGCAAGGAAGTGACCTGTGTCTTCAACATGACGTATAACAAAATCGGGGTTAACTCTCTGACCGTTAATTAATTCCGCAGTTGTGCCTTTTAATGAGATTTTACCGTCTCTGTTAAGACGGGCGACAACTTCCGCACCTGAATTGTTAATACGGGTAATAATGTCGTTTACGGTGTCCGTTGTATAATACGGCACTTCCACCTGCCTGTCGGCTCCTGAGAGGGTTATTGTTCCCTCAAAACCGGGCTGAGCGTTAGGCTCAAGGGTATTCTGTCCGTTAATACGGTATACATAACTTGAATCGAAAACTCCGTCGCCTGAGCGATCATAATTTCCGTTAACGTTGGTAACAAAAGGATACTCGGAAAAGAAATTAACGCCCGTTGAGCCGTTCGCGCCGTAAGCGCCGCGGTGGATTTCGTTTACAAGGTCTGTAAAATTCATTACTACGTTGTCAAGGGTTTGAATCTCATTCTGAATTGTTACGTCGCGAAGTTCCATAAGGGCGCCGAGTTTGCCTCTTGTAAAAACCATTTCGTCGCCTGTATCATGCCAGTAGATGTACGCGAAACTTTCGGCGTCTACGTCTTTCCTCATGTCGAATTGTCTGGCAATCTGTCCCTGCACAAGCACATGACCGGAAGTGTGAACCATAAATTCATCGGGGTCTTGAT
>Ga0268262_10003419_pt1 | contig 17203 bp, 27 predicted proteins | sample TergutNc150P3_FD_190354 | JGI IMG/M metagenome (GOLD analysis project Ga0268262, IMG submission 190354) | Nasutitermes corniger P3 segment gut microbial community from laboratory colony in Florida, USA - Nc150 P3 (SPAdes) (version 2) | ecosystem: Host-associated > Arthropoda: Insects >... | reverse complement strand
TCAGGGATTTTTCGACGATAAGCAGGCTGTTCCTCGTCGAAAAGCGCGTCAGGACAAGGGACTTGCAACTGCAGACGTGACATTAAGTTAGTGCCTATGCCCCGCACCCCCCCGCCGCTGACGGGCGGAGTGAATCCGCCCTACGCGGCCACCAGAGGAACATCTTGATTCCTTGGGACGCATTTGTGACTTTTGCGAATGCGGTCATTGACGCATACAACGCCAAGGCGCATCGCGGATTGCCAATGACAACTGACGAGCGGGGGCGCAGGGTGCATTTCTCGCCGGACTCGTACTGGCAGACCGCGCTGGACGCTGGCTGGAAGCCTGTCGCGTATGACAAGGACTATCTGGATGAGCTGCTGCCATGCGAAGAGAGGCAGGTGGCGCGAGGGGAAATCAACCTCCATGCAAACCGATACTACAGCGGCGAATTGGCCGAGTACCACGGAGACCGCGTCCGAGTTGCGTTTGACCCGTGGGACCCGACAAGGGTGTGGGTGCGCGACATGGAGGGCCGATTCTTGGCCGAGGCCAAGCTGGACGGCAACCTGACGGACTATTTCGGCCAGTCGTTCATCGGGCAGAGCGCGGCAAAGCGGGACGAGATGGCAGAGCGCCGCGCCATGCTGAAGGTCGCCAACAAACGAAGCATAGACATGACGGGGCTCGGGACGCTGGAAATGCGCGACAGGCTTGCCCACGCGATGGAAGAGCCGCCAAAGGAAGAGCCGCTGGGCATGAGCGAGGACGAGGCGGCAGCCATCGAAGCCAGCCTAGCCAGGCAGGACCAAAAACTGGAAGACGACATAGACAGGTTCATCCGCCTAGTGCAAATGCCGCTTTTGACGGCGGCGGACAGCGCGTTTGTCGAGTACTACAAAACAACCGTTTCGGGGAGGGCCATCGTCAAGACGCTGAACCTCCCCGCATTTCGCCCCGAGGGGCAGGAAGGATTCGCGTGAAAGCAGTATGCGTACCACTCAAAAACCTACTGAAGCTGACCTCCACCATAGGGAGGGTCATGGAGCGGAGCGCCGTGGAGTCGGCCATTATCCTGCTCACGGCCCACACGGGCCTCGGCAAGAGCACCTCCGTGGCGCGGGCCCTGCCCCAGTTCGGGGCCACGTTCTACCGCGCCAACTCCGCCACGACCTACTCCAGCCTCCTCAACGCCCTGTGCTTCGAGCTGGGGCTGGAGCAGCGCTGGCGCAACAGCGACAAGCTCAACGCCATCACGGACTTCCTGAAGGACAGTCCGCGCCCCATCTTCATTGACGAGGCGGACAACCTAGCCAGGGACGGGCGCATGCTCGAAGTCCTGCGCGACATCCACGACATCGCCGGGGTGCCTGTGCTGATAGTGGGCATGGACGGCTTCGAGCGCAAGCTGACGCGCTACCCGCAGTTCATGCGCCGGATAAGCCAGCGCATAGAGTTCCGCCCCTGCGACTTGGACGACGCCAGGAAGCTGGCCAAGGAGCTGTGCGAGGTCAGCGTGGCAGACGACTTGGTGTCCCTGATGCACAAGAAGGCCAAAGGCTCAGTGGGCCTCATGGTCGTGGCGCTGGCCCACTTCGAGAGGCTGGCCAAGGGCAACCAACTGAAGTCCATCAACGCCGCCCAGTGGGGCGACAGGCCCATGTTCGTGGGGGCCAGCGAGGGGGCAGCATGACCGCGCCCATAGAATTCCCCAAAGACCTCATGGACGCCCTGCCCCACGGCGCGGACATCCCCTTTGACGACGCATACCGATGCGGCGTGACCAGGGCGTTCGTAGCCAAGGCCATATTCATAATCCAGCGCATCAGTGCTAGGCGGGCTTCCAGCCCGACAGACTGGGAGGCCGAAGAGAGGGACATTCTAGCCCTCGTGCAGCTCTTCTCGGTATCCTGCGCTGGCGCTTGGATACGCGAGACCCTCACGCGCATCGTCACGGCTATTTCTGCCCATAGTCTCGCTGGCTTGGGATTCGGAGGCGTCATCGTCAATCTCAAAGACTGGGAGGCGAGGCTATGACCCCCGCAGAGAAAACCGAGGCCGCCCGCGCCTCCGAAAAGCGGCTCTGGCCAGTGATTCGCTTCAAAGAGGTGTTCACCATCAAGGAGCTGGCCATGACGGCCGACGTCCCTGTAGGCCAGGCCATGACCTTTGTCGGCGCCCTCACGGGCGTGGGGGTGCTCGTTGCACTGCCGTTCCCGCCAGGCGGGGCCACGCGGGAGACAAAATACCGCCTAATGAACAGCTTGGGGCCCAAGGTTCCCCACGTCATGCGAATCCGCGTACTGGAAGACCCGAATTCGGGCTACACGCTGGTGCCGCCATGCATCAGGCGGGCGGGCAGGCCGCCAGTCCCCAAGCAGGGCGAGGGGCCAGTGGCCATAAGGATGAAGCTATAAGCCAACTGGGGGGGCGCGCCCTGCGCGTATTCCCCCCCCAGGCCCCCCCGCCGCTCCAGGGCGTAGCAAGTCCGCCCTTCGCGGCCCAATCCCAAAGAGGAATACGAATGGAAAGCACAGAAACCACAGACCCCGACTGGCTCACGGCCCTTAGAGCCGCCGCGCTGGAGACGTCGCAGGGGGCGGTGGCGAAGGCCCTGAACATCAGCAAAGGCGCGGTGAACCAGCTTCTGCGCGGCAGATACATGGCCAGCAACAGCCGCATGGAGCAGCGGGTGCGCGAGGTCTTGATGCCCCAGAAGCAGTGCTGCCCACACATGGTCGGCAGATTAGTGAAATGCGAGGGATGCCCAAACAGAAAGGAGTCACTATGACAGAAGCAACGCCAAGCGGGGGATTCGCTCCGCTCAATTCCCCCCATTTAAGCCGCCCAAGCGCCGCTGGCGCCCAGGGCTGCACCGCAGCCCCGGACGCTCATTGCGCTAGGGCGTCTTCCCCCGCCGCTCCAAGGCGGAGTGAATCCGCCCTACGCGGCATATCCGAAGGGGAGCCAGTATGACAGACCCAATTGCAGCCGCAAACCTATATTCGGCATCGGTGAAGGCCCAGCAGCTAATCGCGGACGCACACAACCCCGCGACGCTGCGCCTGGCAACGGACGCGCTGTACGAATTCGCCCTGATGGGGATCGAGACCACCAAGGACGAGCAGCTCGCGGCAATCGAGACGAACCCCAAGCAGTTCCGCGACCTGTCGGAAGTGATGAGCGCGTATTTCCGCGCCGTGAAGCGCATGGCGGACGAAAACACGCGGAAGAGGGCGATATGAAATCAGTGGACAGGGGCCGCTGCGGCCTAGGCGGTGGGAAATGAGTCGCAGCGTTCCATATCCGCTCCCCCGCGAAAAAGCGCACGGGCTCGCTCCATTCCACTCGCGCCTCTTAGCCCATTCGGGCCTTCAGAGAGGGTTCGCCCGGCGCATAACTTACGTGCTCGGGGGGCAAGGCCCGGCACATTGGCTGGTTTAGTGCCGGGTCATGGAGACCGCCCGGATGCCAAATTGGGGGGCTTCCTCCTGGCATCGCTCGCTGACGCTCACGCTGCCTCGGTCGCCCCCCAAACCCCCGGGGCGACTTCGATGAACCAACAACCTAACCACAAGGAGAAACAATGTCACCAACCAAAATCCCAGAGGGCTATTGGGAGAACCAGCGCGGGGAGCTTGTCCCCATCGCAAACATCAAGGAGATAGACATCAGGCGGGACGAGCTTGTGCGCGGCATCATCGAAAAGGCCGAGGCACACGCCCAGGCCATCGCGGAGTTCCGCGAGACCACGTTTGCCGAGGTGGAAGAGTTCGTCCAAGAGTCCGCCTCCAAGTACAAGGCCAAGCTGGGCGGCGTCAAAGGCAACGTCCAACTGCTGACCTATGACGGCAGCTACAAAGTGCAGGTCGCCAACTCCGAGACCATAGCCTTCGGCGAGCAGCTTCAGGCCGCCCACGAGCTTATCCAGAAGTGCATCCGCAAGTGGAGCGAGGGAGCGAGGCCAGAAATCCTTGCCCTTATCAATGACGCATTCCAAGTGGACAAGGCCGGCAACATCAGCACTTCCCGCGTCCTCGGACTCAAGCGGCTCGACATAAGCGACCCCGACTGGCAGAGGGCCATGAAGGCCATCTCCGACAGCCTACAAGTCGTGGCCAGCAAGCGCTACATCCGCGTGTACAAGCGCCAGCCTGACGGCTCCTACAAGCACATAGCGCTGGACGTCGCGAGTTCGTGATGCCCAAGCTGCCAGAGCGCTGGGCCGCGCCGCAAGGGGTCTGGGGAGTAGCGAGGGGGGCCGCTCGCATGCGAGTGGGACCGAGCGAATCCCCAGTATGGCATCCGGAAGGCTTTTCCAAGCCCCGGCGCCAGCCCCATCGGGCCGAAGGGCGCCCGCCCCGAGGTCAAGCGGCGAATGACCTCGCCGCGGGCCCAATCGGCCAGTGCCAAACGGTACGTGGGAAAAAGCGGACGCCTGTCGGTGCGATGCGGAGGCATGGAGCCCACCCGGATGCTACCTGGGGGGTTCGCTACGCTCAATTCCCCCCCAGTCCCCCCGCCTCGCTGCGCTCGGCTCTCCGATGGTCGCGGGGTTTATGGGGGCGGCTTCAAAGGGCTGCCCGATGTTCATAGAGGTGAACGGGCGCATGTTCCACTGGTCAGAAGAGGGCGGCCTGGACCCAGCCGCCGCCCTTGCAATCCACGGCTGGATAATCAGCAAGGCCAAGGCTTTCCAGCCCAAGGCCGCGCTGCTGCAGGTCGGCATGGACGACCTTGTCCAGTCCGGCTTCCTGGGCGCGCTGCTGGCCGCCAAGACCTTTGACCCCGACAAGGGCGCAAGCTACATCACTTGGGCCTCGTACAAGATAACCAGCGAGATGGCGAAGCTGTGCAGGTGCAAGGTGGCCGAGCCGCTGGGCGACGCCAGCGACGCCATGCCGGCCCCCGCCGACCCGCCCCCCGCCCTGGAAGAGGGCCGCGCCAAAGAGCTGATGTCCTGCCTCGGCCCCTCCGAGCGGCGCCTGCTCGCCCATCGGTACGGCCTCCAGGGGAAGTCCCCAGAGACAATCAAGGGCCTCGGCCTCAAATACGGCCTATCCTCATCGGCCGTCACCCAGAGAATCAGCAGGGCAGTCCTAAGAATAAGGAGGAATCATGCTGCAAAGTGACGTCAAGATACCAGACCTGCCGCCGGTCCCCCTGGCCCCCATGCCACCAAGGCAGAGGGCGGAGATGGCGGAGGCCATGACCCGCCTCCGCGACCAGAAGCACCGCCCCGAGGTGCGCGAATACATCAACACCTGCTACGACTACATCTGGATACACCTGTGCCTGGCTAGGGGCATCCAGCCCAGCCAGGCGCTCAACGCCAAGTTCAGGGGCTTCCATGACGTGCTGCCCAGCTTCGCCGGGGCCGTCAAGCGCATCGGTGCATTCCCAGAGAAGGTCTCCATAGAGGACTGGCTGGCCCCACACGCCGCAGCCAGGGCATGCGAGAGGTGGAGGCGGGCGGACGCCATGCGGGAGGCCAAATGATACTCAAAAATGACTATTCCCGAACCCTGAAGCTCTGTGCGGTTAACAGATACCACATGGTCGAGCATAGGGACTGCACGAACTGGGCAATATCAGAGCGCCCCGAATATTCCCCATGCAAATACCAATTCAGGGATGACCAATACGGGGTGCCAACCTGCACCTGCGACAGCCCACAGAACGAGGCCGCAAATGGATAGGGAATTATTCTTGGACGCGCTCCACAGCATCTCAAAGCCCAAGCCAGACGAGGCCAGGATAATCGCCGACTTTGTCGCGCAGGTTGAGCGGGAGCGGGACAAAGCCAAGGCCGAGCGCGACCAGATCAGCGAACACTGGCAACTGACACTGGAAGAGAAAAGCTGGCTCGCAGAACAGCTCGCGGCCCTGCCATGCGCCCGCAACCTTGGAAATGGCTGCACGAGGAACATGCTGCGCGACGAAAACAAAGACCTGTGCCACAGCCACTACCTCAATATGGCGACAAAGGCAGTGGCAGCGGCGCGTGAAGCCGCAAAAAAGGAGGAATCCAATGAACCCACAGATTGAAATGACGCTGGAGTCCGAGGCCAGAAAGCAGGTCTGCCGCCACTGCGGGGACCCATTTGACGAGGGCCACGACATAACTCAGCACTACTGCGACCCAGACGGCTGCAAGTCCTGGCGGCGCGAGTCCCTGTTCCCCGTGGGGGGCCTAGAACTCAGGGGCTACTGCGGCAAAGACTATGCAAAAACCACAACCAAACCAACCGAAGGAGGCGAACTATGAAAGGCTCACAAGAAATAGCCAAGGCCCTGGCCGACAAGATCACGGGCATCGAATACCAAGGCGAAGGCTACGCCGCGCAAATGCTCAAATTCCGCGACCTCGCCAAAGCCCAGGGCATGGTCATAGTCCACGGCGCGTCTGACGACCTCATGGAGTTCGAGGGCGCGATTAACGATGAGCTGGACGCGTACGATGGCGCCACGGCATACCTAGACGCAGATGGCATCTATGGTGTGCCCAGTGGCTGCAACGCAGAGAACGAGGAGCCAAAGTGCCAGCACCACAAAGACTGCCTCGTAAAATGCAAGACCATCGAAGCCGTCTGGGATGAAAACGGGATCCCCTGGACCTACAAGACCGACATCCCCCACGCCACATTCGACATCATGGAGGACGGCGAAGTCTATTGCCGGGGCATCGTGTTCCACCTCTCCGAGTTAATGCCAAGCGGGGGGGCGCTCCCTGAGCGTATTCCCCCCCCGCACCCCCCCGCCGCTCTAGGGCGGAGTGAATCCGCCCATCGCGGCATGCCCGACAAAGGGGGCATGTTATGAGGCTGAACAGCAGGCAATGGCGCCTGGCCCACGGCAGGACGAACTACAGCGACCGGCTGCTCGACCAGAAACGCGCAGAGCGCGAACAGCAGCGGCAGCAGCGGGAAACCCTCTTCAGGCAGAAAGAGCAGCAGCGCGGCCACGCGCTGGACTTTGGGGAGGGCAAGGGATGAGCGCCTACAGTGTACTGCAGCAAGCCCACATCAGGCTACAGGCCCATGCCGGGCAGCTAGAGGCCGACCTGAGAGCCGCCCGCGAAGAGGCCGAGCGCAACGCCGCCGCTCTGAAGCTGGCGCAGGGCATGTATGAGTGCGCGGAGCAGGAACTGAATAAAGAAAGAATCAAAGTCCAGCTGCTCATCAAGCGGATGGTGGACAACGTGATCTGCCCAGAGTGCGGCGGCATGGACGATGACTGCGACTGCGCCGAGGCGTGGAATGAATGGGCAGAGCGCGAGGCCGATGCAGCGCTTAGGCGACAACAAAATGCAGCCGCGCACGGGAGGATGAAAAATGGTAGTGACTGAGGAACAGGCGAGAAAGATATACTGCTGCGGCAAAAACAACTCTGACACCTGCGTGGCCTCATGCTGCATGGCATGGCGGTGGTATGACGATGACGCGATAGACGGCCCAGAACCCAACGGCCTCTGCGGCCTCGCGGGGAGGCCGGAATGATGGCGCACACACAGTTCGTCCTGACCATGACGCTGCATAGCCCCGACCACATTTTCGCCCCACAAGCGCCCACGCTGAATGGCGCGTTTTGGCCCGACTACAACTGGTGGTGCGGGTACGGAGAGTGGGAGGCGGTATGAGCGCGGCCGGGGCGACAAAAAAAGGGGCCTTTCGGCCCCCAGAGTTTTACAATTGCTTTGGCACTGACACGGGCAAAAAAAAGCTAGTCGCCCGTGTCCAGCTCCATAGCGATGGCGCTCACCTTCCGCGCCAGGCCGTCCAGGGCCGCGGCCAGCCCCGCCGCCTCGCTGCGGCACTCCTTGCCCACGATGAGGGCCGCCCTGTATGCCTCCGCCTGCTCCGCCACCGAGTAGAGCTCGCCCACCCTGCGGAGCCTTTCGCTCTTGGCCTCGCTCATGGCATCACCTCTGAAAGGGCGGGAGCCCTAAGAGGCGCGGCGGAATGCAGCGAGCCGCCTGCGGCGAGCGGATTTGAAGCCCGCGCCTCGCTGGGGACAATGCGGACTTTGTCCAGCAGTTCCACCAAGGCCGACACCGATATTTCTGGTTTGGCGGCGATGGGCGGGGCCGGGGCATGCGCGGGGGCCTCGGCGACCGAGTACTGGCCCGTCTTCCGTATGGACGGCAGCACCTCGGACGTGACCCACAGCCGGAAGCGCTTGGCCTCCGGCTTGCGGGATTTGAAGATGAGGGAATACAGCCCGGACTCGGAAACGTGTATCAGCTTCCGCCCTTGTACCGTGCCGTTTTCAGACCTGATGTGTAAACCATACAGAGCAGATTCCGAGGGGTCAAGATACCTCGTAAAGTTGCGGGCGTCGTGTGCTAGGCCGAGTACTCTGAGTACCTCAGACGCTACCCACCAAGGTTTGCCGTCCTTTATCTGGACGCTGAGGGTGTGTCCCTCGAAGTTGAAAGTCTGGACGTCTGGTGCGTCCAGCGATGTAAAAGTGTTTAGCTGGCCCATTGGGCTCTCCTTCAGAAATCCGGCGTCTAAGCCGGAAGGGAACTGGGAGCTTAGACCTCCAACCTTGCCCCCCGAAGGTAGGGCAAGGCAGAGCGGGATTATTCGAGCCGCTTCGGGCCTTATGTCTCCGCACTCCCAGCAAAGGGTTCACACCAACACTCCTTCGGGTTCGCCGGGGAGTCTAAGCCCCAGTGAAAACAGTCTGGGGGGAAATGCGGGGAATGTCAAGGGGGCCCTTTCGCCCGGCGCCATTTTTCGCCCCCGGGCCGGGCGCCCATGCCGCCCATCGGCCGGCGCCGGGTCATGGAGCCCTTGCATCCTATTAACTGGGGGGCTGCTCTGTGCCCGCTCGCTGCGCTCGCGGATACTGCCGAAGGCAGCCAAGTGGCACTTGGCCCTGACGCTGCCCCCGCAGCGTCAAGGCTTAGTGCCACTAAGCGCCTTCCCCCAGACCCCCATGCGACTCCGTTCAACTAGCCGCCAATTCAAGGGAGAAAAACAATGACAGCACCCGCAGACCCCAAGCGAAGCAAGGAACTGGCCAGAATCCACATAATGAAGGAGCAGTTGGGCCTTGACGACGAGACCTACCGCGACATGCTCTTTTCCCTAGTCGGCAAGCGCTCCGCAGCGGCCCTGGACTACAGGCAGCGGTGGCGCGTCCTGCAAGAAATGGAAAAGCAGCTTGGCAAGCGGGAGCCTGACCCGCAGCCGCCCCCCAAGGCCCAATTTGGGGGCCACAGGCGCCCGCCAACGCAGAGGGCGGACAAGGAGCCGCTGATGACCAAGATAGGCGCCCTGCTGGCCGACATGGGCCTCCCCTGGGCCTACGCCAACGCCCTGGCGAAGCAGATGTATAAAGCCGACCTCATCCAGTGGCTGGACGCCGAAAAGCTCAGAGGCGTCGTCGCGGCCCTCGTCAAGCACCAGCAGAAACTGAAAGCCCAACAAGGCGCCCAAGTGCCAAACCAAGTGTAAAAAGGAGACACGATGACACCCCGCACAATCCAAGCAATCCACCTAAAGTCCCACAACAATCTGGCCCTCGTCCAGCTTGTCACGCTGGTCCTACAGATTGTGCTGTTCTGCCAATCGTGCGCCAGCCTCAGGCGCCAGGAGGCCATCCTCCAGCAAGTGGAGGACACCGAGCAGCACGTGAAGGACGTCCAGCAGCTTGTCAAACCACTATCAGAAAGGAGGCCGCAATTTGGCGAAGCAGATGTACAAAGCTGACCTCATCCAGTGGCTGGACGCCGAAAAGCTCAGGGGCGTCGTCGCGGCCCTCGTCAAGCACCAGCAGAAACTGAAAGCCCAACAAGGCGCCCAAGTGCCAAACCAAGTGTAAAAAGGAGACACGATGACACCCCGCACACCCAACATCCAAGCAATCCACCTAAAGTCCCACAACAATCTGGCCCTCGTCCAGCTTGTCATGCTGGTCCTACAGATTGTGCTGTTCTGCCAATCGTGCGCCAGCCTCAGGCGCCAGGAGGCCATCCTCCAGCAAGTGGAGGACACCGAGCAGCACGTGAAGGACGTCCAGCAGCTTGTCAAACCACTATCAGAAAGGAGGCCGCAATGACGACCTACGAACAAGCCAACGAAGAGACAGCCAAGAGGCTGCTAGGTGAGAGGGCCAGCCGGCCCAAACCTGCGCCGCCGCTCCTAGGGCCTTCCGGCCCCTCTGGAGAGGTAAACGCCGAGATTGACGCAATCACTGCGAAATCCAGGCGGCGGAAAAGGCTGATAGAGACGCTTGAATTGTGTGTTTCCCTCACACTGTCGTACTGCGTTTTCGAGCTGGGCTGCCGCATGGTGGCCACATCCAAGCGCGTGGACGCGCTGGAAAGGCAGGTGGAGTCGCTCATAACGGCGCCGAACCAAGGGAAGCGCCTATAGCGGGATTGCCGACCAACGTGCCACCAAAGGCCAACGAAGGAAGTCTCGCGTATCCAAGCGCAGCGCAGGATACCGAGAGGCGGTAGCCGCGCCAGAGCGGATGCACAAAGGGGGGGCTTAACGCCCCCTATTCTTTTCCTTGCCCCCCACCTAGCCCCGCAGTGCCTTTTGCAGCAGGTCGCCGATGACATCCACTACGTCCGCTTTGTCCTGCTCTGAGACGCCAAGGTAGGGCCTGGCGGGAATGTGTATCGTGTGCTCGCCGAACCTGACGGACAGCGTCCTGGCGTTTTTGTGGGACTTCTTGGCGAACTGGGTGCGGCCCCCGACTTTCCGCAGGCGCACCGTGCCGTCCCTGGCCTTTTTCTTTATCACCCCGCCTAGCTGGTGGATGGCCGCGTATGGCCTGTCTGAGCCTATGACTATGCCATCTTCCGTGGGCTGCCAACGGAGCTTGTTCATAAGCTTGTTGGATTCGCGGAGAATCCCAGGGCCTTTCTTTGTCAGCAGGTAGGCGGGCGAAAGCGGCTCCCACGGCTGGCCGTCTGGCGCGGGGCCGCCAGCCATTATCCTGTTCTGCGCTGAATCAAGGAGCAGCTCGCCAACGGCCTCCCTTACGCGGGTGGGGTCTCTCATGAAGTCCAGCACCCTTGCGATGGCACTTTGGGCATCGGCCGCGTCAATTTTTACTTCTATTTGCATTTTTTCCTCTTGATTTTTTGAAAAAGAATCCGATACTACATTTGAGTGCTGACTTGCGCCTGTAACAGGGTGCGGCCTATATGGTGCGGGGAAGCATGTGCCGGACGTGCCGCACTGTGTCTGGCGAGCTTATTTGTTTCCCTTCATTAGCACGCCTCTTCGCAGCTTCTTGATGTCTTTGGCTCTGTCTGGCGTATAAAACGTGTACGCCTCCATGATGCCTTGGCTGTTTACGTCAGTCACAAGCACGAAGCTCTCGTTTGCGCCAGTCTTTACTGCAGACACAAGCGTCCATCGCGCCTCCACCCTTCCGGCGTAGGCCCCGCCCTCCCTCTGCACAAATTTGAGCCACACCTCTTGCGGTTCAAGCACATTTTTCAAGAAGCCTAAGTATCTCCCCCTGTTGTCCTTCTCTAGGTTTTCAAGATGGCCTGCAAACCTTTTGGCGTCAACCAGAAGAGGAATCTTGTGGCCGTCTATGTCTATGTGGAATAGTTGCTGGTCGCCCCCCAGCACTTTTTTGACTGCGCCAACGGGGTCTTTTATGCCTTCCGGGCTAAACTCCCCTATCGGATTCAAGGGGTCTGGCCCTACCGGGTCTTTTGGCTCAAGTTTTTCTTTCAGTCCATAATCGCTCCACGTCTTTGGGTTCTTGTCCATCTCAACCCATTTGCCGGGGTCTTTCTCTGCGTCGGACGGCCTTTCGCCCCCGGGGTCTCTGGCTGGCCACACAAGCTGCTGCCTGCCGGGCGCGTATGCCCAGTGCGGGTCAATTTCTGGCGTTGGCGGGTCTGTCGTAACGGCCAGCCCGCGCCGCGCCACCTGGCCTTCCGTCAGCGCGACGACTTTGCACCCGCAGCCCCAGCCGTTTGGGGGGTAGTAGGTGTCCCACCAAGGGTCGTCCGCCCTGATCACCATCCCATCCAAGTCTTTGTGCTCCGGCCTGTATTTTACGGCCCCGCTGTGCTTGTACTGCCAAAAGGGGTGGGTGTCTTCCATTTTCTTCATCTGGTGGTAGCGGCCAGCGGAATACGCGACGTCTGTGTTGGTGTCGAGAATCTTTTTTGCCCGCCAGCCAGTGTTCTGCTTCGGCACCCACCTGTTCTCTATCGTTTTTTCAAAGCCTTCGCGGAACTCTTTCAGCGGCGTCCCCTCGGCGATGGCCTTGTCAACCAATTTGCGTATGTCCACCAGAACGTCCATTGGCACTCCCCCCGCCACCATGAATGCCCTGTCGTGGATGTCGCCTTTTAGGTGCGTGTATGTGTCCACATTGGCTGCGTTCACATATTTTTTGCGGAAATAGTCTATGGCCTCTTGGAACGGGAGCTTTTTCGGGATGGCTTCTATTTTCACTGCTTGGCGCTCCCCATCCCCCGCAGCAGCGCCGCCTCCATCGCTCCCGCCAGCACGTCATTCAGCGCTTCGGCACCCATTTCGGAATACAGTTCCAGAATCTCATCGCGTATCTCTTCGAGGCTGTTGGCATTCATTACGAGCCGCTTGGCTGGTTCCAGCATTCTGGACATGGCGCCGCAGAACTTGGACTCCGAGTGCCTCGCCAGCTCGTCAGCCTCGGCGAAGCTGGCGGAGTCGTCAGAGGCGAAGGCTTTCGCTGCGATGGGTTCTAGGATATTAGGGATTGTTTCTGGCGGAACATCGGGAAAGCTGGTCATGATGATTTGCATCGCCGATGCCGTGGGTATGTTGCCGTTGGTCACTTGTTCAATAACTTGCAGCAGTGCGGGTACCTGCTCCCACTTGTTGGCCGTCTGGCATCTGCGTAACTCAAGCAGCTTTTCCAGTGCCTCATTGGCTGTGTCCTGCCTTTCTGTTATCGTGTCAAATTTGTGGTCGAATTCTGAAAATCTGGCATCTAGTTCGGATTGCTCGGAGACCATCGGCGCGGCTGGTGGCTGCGCCGATGGCGTGGGTGGTTTGACCTCCAACGGCCCAAGCATGTCGTTGATTGTTTCTTGCGGGATTGCGGGGAAGCTGGCCCTGATTATCGGCCCCGCTGATTCCTTGGGGATGCGGCCCTGCGCCACCTGCTCTATGATTTGCAGGAGGGCCGACACCTGCGCTCCGTTGAGGGCCGTGTCCTGGACTGTCGTGCCGCCTGTTGGGATCAAGGCGGGGTTCGCTTCGGCAATGCCATCTGGGGGGCGGGCTTCGCCCGATTCCCCCCCAGCCCCCCCGACCGCTAGGGGCGAAGCAAGTTCGCCCGGCGCGGCCTCTGAACCCTGATCCCTGAACCCTAACCCCTCGTCTTCAAAGCCGCCCTGCGCCTTGACCCACCCATTGCCATACTTTTCTTGAATATACTTTTCGTCCGGGGCATAGCCAAGGGACTTCACCAGCACGTCCTTTTCCGCCTCCGCCTTTGTGTTCTGGCTCTCTTCTATGCGCCGCCACAGCCTTGGGGGGGCAGCGTTTGGGAAGTGGAACTCTGTCAGCCAGGTCAAAAGGGTTTCGTTCAGGGTCGCGCTCAGTAGGTCTGCATCGGCCCTGACAAGCTCCATCCTCACGCCGTTGTGGGTCTGGCTGGCGGCGTAGCTGCCTGTGTCGCCCATCTTGGTGGTCAGGGTCTCGCCCAGCACGGCCTTGGACATCTCCTCGTCCATGTACTGCGCCAGCCGCTCGTAGGTTTCAATGGAGCCGCTCTGGGCCGCCTGCAGCATCTCCACCTCGGTTCCGAGGGGCGTGACGATGGCCGTCTCCTGGCTGGCCCTGTGCAGGGCGTCTAATAGCGCCCGTTGCTTGCCCTCGTCCATGAAATCTGGGTATTTGCCCAGCAAGGTCGGGCCGCCGTATTTCTCGGCGAAGGCCAGCCAGAACGCTATTCCGCGCCGCTTGAAAAAAGCTGGCCAGAACAGCCTCGTGCCGAGGCCCAGCCCGTAAGGGTTCCCGTTCTTGGCGCCAAAGCGGTGAACGATGAAATTGCGCTCTGGCAGCGGGATTCCGTCTTGCTTATTTTCGGGTGTCAGCAGCCTTGGCTTGCCCTCCGCGTCAAAGACAAAGCGCCTCTGGTCGCGGGGGTGGAACTTGAGCGGCGTCCACGTTTCCGGGTCCCACTCGACCTCCGAGACGGCATAGCCTTTCAATACTGCGTCCAGCAGGTCGAGCGTCAGGCCGTCAATGCTGACCGCCTCCAGCATCTCCCTTATGCCGTCCGCCGCCGCCACGTCCGCCGCGTCCTCGCTGGCGGGGTCAATCTCCCAAGGGAACGAGACCACCGCCATCTTGCGCTTCTGCAAAACGGCGTAGGCGTGGCAGTCCCTCTCTATCTCGTCATAGATTGCCAGCCCCTTGCCGGAGCCCTGCTGGGCAAGCGTGTCGTCCCCTGGCTTCAGCAGACCTTGAAAAACCTTGGTAAAGATGTCGCGCTCGAAGCCAGCGATGATCTGCACGGACGGCATTGGCACCGCCTTGCTCACGCGGTTCTTGCTCTTCTTGCTCATAGGGTCACTCCAATAGACGGCCGGCGCTGTGCGTGGCACCATAATTGCGGGAATCGGGCATGAGCGCCATTCTTTTAACCCTCGTCGCCGGGCTGCTGGGCATTGTCGCAGGGCTGGTCGTTTACGCGATAAAATCTCACGGGACAATCACTGACCTCAGGGGGAAGCTCGACTCGCTGACGGGGAAGGGGGGCGTTGTAGCTCGCCTTGAAAAAGCCCTCGAACTTGCGGTCAAGGAGAAGGAACTTCTTGAGGAAAAAGTGCGCCAGCTTGGAATAAAGATGGAGACGCAGCGCAAGGAGGCCCTGGACGAATTCAGGGCAGCTTCCGAAGCGTTTGTTGAAGACTCTGGCATCCTCGTCAGAAAGGTCGACGGAGGATATAGTGAAATCCCATATTGCCCCAAATGTCATGGACCACTTGCAGGGGACGGGAGGGGCGGCCCCTTGGTCTGCGGGTGCGGGTACAGGGCGCCCATCGGCACCTACAAGATAGGGGAAGTTGTCAAGCATTTAGCCTCCGTTGGAAAAATTGAGCGGACGGGGGAGCAGTTGGCGCGGCTGCCGCAGATGACGATAGCTCACAGATAGCCCCGCAAATTCGACATTTCCCTAGTCCGCCCGCTGGTCTTGGGGGTGTCGAGGCAGCCCGACCTCTGGGCCAGCCCCCACAGCATTTCAAGGCAGTCGGGGCCGTCATCGTGGTCGCCCTTTGGCCAGTGCCTCAACTGCTGTAGCAGCACGGTCTGGCTGGGGTGCAGCCTGATCAGGCCGTTCAGGACGTGCGGCTGCAGGGATTCAATCCTCATCGCCTTGTTCTTGTTCGGGACAATTGGCATGGCGGGTATCGGGACGCCCCTGGCCGCGCCGCGCTTCACAAGCTCGGAGCGCAAAAACTCCTGATACTGCACTGCCTCAACCGCCCAAGCCATGCAGCGGTATCGGGTTTGCAACTCGATAATATCCTCGATAATTTTATCGGGCAGCCTCTTGGCTATCTTGGCCTCTATAACGTCCAGCACACCAGTGGCCCTGTTGAAGCCGCCCACGAGTATGGCCGATGGGTCGCTGCGCTTGCCTGTTTTGCCCAAGGAGGGGTCAACCGCGCCAAAGAACACCCAAGAGGGGTCTTCCTGAATCCACATGGTGACATCGGAAAATGTGGCGTCCGTGCTGCTTATGGGGTCGTTCTGAAACTCTGAATCAAAGGCGTTGCGGTCTGTGTACCGCTCCAGCATCAGGGAATACAGGGGCCTCTTGTCGGGCCAAGAGACTATTGCCCCAGCGTCCATCTCTTTTTTGTGCTTCTGGTAAAACTCCAGCGCTGCGGCCTCTGGCGACAAATTGACAATTGACAGTTGACAATTGACAATTGCGGCGCGGCCTTTGGCCGCATCTTTTTTGCATTGTCCATTGTCCATTGTCAATTGTCCATTGTGGAGAATCTCGCCCCATTTGTCCCACAAGTCCATGCGGTGGGGCCATTCGATGACGGCCTTGAATGTGCGGGACTCCCATGTGGGCTTTTTGAGGGTTCTGGCCAGAACGCTGTCGTAGTGGAGTATGGTGCCGATGTAGAGTACCGTCAATGAGCCGTCGGGGGGGCCGAGTTTCAAGACGGCCTTGTTGAGCCAAGTCTCCAGCTTCACCCGCTGTTCGGGCGTGGCCACGTTCTGGTCGTTTTCGATGTCGTCAAGGATGACGAGATCCGGGCGGTAGGGGCCGTGGCGGAGGCCGCGCAGCCTCTTGCCCGAACCCAATGCCTGTAGCTTGATGTCGTTGGCGGTTATGGCTATCCCTGCGTTCCACACGCGCCCTTGGCCACATGCTTTTGGAAAGTCCATCAGGAGGCGCGGGTTGGCCTCTAGCTCAACCTTGACGGCCTCCAGCATCTGCGCCGCTTGGTCATAAGCATCTTGGATAATCGGAACGTAGTGGACGCGGCCATGCACTACGCACCAGATGACGAATATCTGTGAGCAGATTGTTGACTTGGCTTCCCCGCGAGGGGCGGCGAGGGCCAGCTTGCGGCCCTTTTCGTTCAGCAGCTTGGGCAGACGCTCGAAGAGGTAGGCGTGGAGCACAGAGCCGCCATGCCCATCCCCGCCGGGGGCGCTGGCATCTTCATCGGAGGGCCGCGGGGGGCGGACTTGCTCCGCACCTGAGCGGCGGGGGGGTGCGGGGGGGGAATACGCGCAGGGCGCGCCCCCCCGCTGGATATAGTGGGGAAAGTATTCGCGGGCAAAGAAGCCCAAATCCTTTGCCGCCCTCGCCTTGCGCTTCTCCCTCGCCTCTGGGCTTGGGTCAAAGCCGCTGACAGACGCCTCAACGCGCTGGCGCAGCGCGGAGGCCAGTGATTCGAGGTCGGCTAGAAAGGCTTTCTTAGTCGTCATGTCGCAGCCCCCCCGAAAAACCTGTTGACCCCCGCTGTATTTCCCGCCATACTGTTTTTGTTGGGGTGTGAAGACCCCGGCGAATCGTAAGGAGTGTTGGCATGGAACCCTTTGCTGGGAGTGCGGAGACATAAGGCCCGAAGCGGCTCGAATAATCCCACTCTGCTTTGCTCTGCCTTACGGGGGTTTGAAACAGTTTCTTTGAAACATGGTTAAAGATATGCTAATCTATCCAAATGGACAGATTGGTGGGAATCGGAGAAGCGGCAGGCGCCCTTGGA
>Ga0268262_10003418_pt1 | contig 17207 bp, 17 predicted proteins | sample TergutNc150P3_FD_190354 | JGI IMG/M metagenome (GOLD analysis project Ga0268262, IMG submission 190354) | Nasutitermes corniger P3 segment gut microbial community from laboratory colony in Florida, USA - Nc150 P3 (SPAdes) (version 2) | ecosystem: Host-associated > Arthropoda: Insects >... | reverse complement strand
CTTTGCGGAGATGAAGCAATGGCGCGGCATAGCTACGCGTTACGCGAAGAACACGGCCTCATACTTGGCGGCCGTCCACGTCCGGTGCTTAATTATATGGGCTAAAATCTATTGACGACACACTCTAGTATGCGAGGTGTTCGTCGCGCATGGAAGTGCTGTCGTTGAAACCAAGGTCGGGATTGTCCATTGCTTGCTTTATGTCTTTCAGCAGAAGAAACAACTGCATCGGTGCCATTGGGCCGGGGCGAAATCCAAAGCGCAAATACCACTGCCGGACTTCCTCATTTTTTGCGTGAACGATGACTGCACGAATCCCCACAATGTCCGCCGCCTGCAAAGTGCGCCAGAACGCTTCCTTCAATAATGCCGTCCCCAAGCCCTGTTTCTGAAACCTTGAGTCAACAGCCAATCTAGCCAATATCATCACAGGTACTGGGTGCTTGGCAAGCCCTTTGGCTATGCGTGCTGGCACATCGCCATAATCCGCGCTGCCAACGCATAGTGTGAAATATCCCGCGATTGCAGAACTGGCACAGGCCACGTAAGTCTGTGCGCCGTTTGCCCTCTGGTTGTTCCAAGCGTATCGTTTCAGGTAGCTATTCAAGTCCCGCTGGCCACAGTCGAATGCGTCAACTGGATCGTTTGCTTCCAGCTTGCGACTTGGCAAAATCTTGTTTGTCAATCAAGTATCCCAGGTTCCGTCATAAGTTTCCGCAGTTGGGGAATATCTCTTGGAGGGCTGTCAAGGGCGGCTTGAAAGGCCGTCCATTGCTCATCGGTCAAGTAAAAATGGCGCTGTTCGGTCAGCGTTTCATTGGCTGCGGCAATGCCAGCGTCCAAAAGAAATTCGCTCACATTCTTGTGGGTGGCCTTGGCCGCTTCTTGGATCAGTGTCTTTACTTGCACGCTTGCGCGGACATCAATCCGCTCGGTCTTGGATTGCTGCGCTAATGGCATGACGTTTTCTCCTCGAATTACATTTTAGCGTCAGTACAATGTCCTAACAAGTGTTTCCCGCTGGCAAGTGATACAAGCGCACTTATGTTTGTTCTGCCCCACGCCACCTACACCATCGCCAGCAGTCCCGCCAAAAAGAACGCTGGTTCGGCTCCTAGGTCGAAGCGGGGCCGCCCTGCGCTGAAACGCACTCTATAGGCCCATTGGTACAAGATGGGGTACAGGGCGCATATTGCCAGTATGACTATCACCTTTGCCATTGCCCCGTCTTGCGGTGCGCGGCTGGCTAGAAAGAAATTGAACGCCAATGCAATAGCCAAAAACATGCACATGAGAAACTGGGATTTGTTTCTGCCTATCAATATGGGAAGCGTTTCCCTGCCCAATATCTGGTCTCTTTGCATGTCGGAGATGCTTACTATGATGCTCCTGGCAAAGACGAGGCCCCCTGCAAATAACAAGGCTCCGGTGCTTTGCCAATCCCAAGGATGATCCTGCTGCCAAGCGGGCAGCACTAGGCCGATTATGGCAAGGGCCAGCGTGACCAGCACGTCTTTTGAGCCAGGGATGGCCCTGAGGCTGAATGTCTTGCCGAAGGCCCTTATTCTCAGCTTGTAGGCAAGGCCAAGTATGGACGCACCCGCGACTATGAGGGCGTAGCCCTTGCCTTGGCAGGCGGCTATTACTAGTGCGAAAACCAAAGCCACCGCCACCGTGGATATTATTGCCACTTTGTTGCGCTCTAAGTACCTAGCCCTGGCAGGGCCCTTGGAGCCAAGTCCAAAGGGGTCTAGGTACGGCTGGGCCAGGTACATAGCCAGCGCGTACGCAAACACCACAAATATGCTTGCCCAGTCCCTGTTTAGACCCATCCATGAATGCATGCCTATTGCCATAGCCGACATCCCCGCACTCAATATGACGGGTGAAAGAAGCGGCTCGCCAATCAGGCCCCTGAGTCTGCCGGACCTATGCCCATGCTGCTTCAAAACGTCAACGACTTCGTCCACCAACCAAGTGGGGGTTGAGGCACCCGCTAACACACCAACTGTTTCGCTGCCTTTATAAGCACCGAAGTCCAACTCTGACGCCACTTCCACGAACTGCACTGGCTTGCCGTCCTTTTGTGCCAGAAATGCCAGGTGTTTTGTATTGCTGCTATTTTTGCCGCCGACCACGACAACGCAATCAGACGTGGACGCTATGTTGGCCGCTTCTTCCTGGCGTCTCCATGTGTCTTCGCATATAGTATTTTCAACAACGATTTCAGTCGCCCTTGATCTCAGCTCTTCGACTATGGGGTCAAAGCGTTGGGACGTGAACGTTGTCTGCGCCACCACGAATACTTTTTTGAGGTTTTCGCTGGGCAGTTTTTTTGCTTCTTCCAATGTGGAGACTATCGCGCTGCCCGCCCGGGCAAAGCTGCAATGGGCTATGCTCTCGGCGTGGCCGTGGGTGCCTAGGATCACGACAAAGTAGCCCTTGGAACTCCATTTTTTTATCCTGCCATGCACCTTTGCCACTTCTGGGCAAGTGGCGTTGACCAAGGATATTTCGCCTTTTGCTTGCCTGTCTTTTAGTTCTTTGAGCTGCTCAACAGGAACTCCATGCGCCCTAATCAGAACGGTCCCACTAGCTGCTTCCTTTGGCCCATCTATGATTCCCACTCCGCGCTTGTCCAGCAGCGCGAGGACTTGCGGGTTGTGGATGAGGGGGCCAAGTGTCTGCACCTTGCCCCTCTTGCCGCCGGATGCTTCCAAGACTGCGTCCATGGCGCGCCTAACGCCCCAGCAAAACCCATTTGTCCTTGCGATGATGACTTTCATGAATAGCTGCTGCTCCGTGCCGCGTCTGTCATTTTTTTCTTTTTAGCTGCGCTTCTGCAATTTCGGCCACCGCGCTTATTGCAGCTTGGATGTGTTCTTCGTTGTTGAAGGCGCCAATGCCGAACCTAGCGGCCCCATTTATTTTGTCGGTGCCTAAGTGTTCATGCACCATTGGAGTGCAGTGCAGACCGGTGCGGCATGCAATGTTGTGGTCAACGTCCAGCATGGTACCGGTGCTTGCGGCCTCCAATCCCTCGACGTTGAAGGAGAGGACGCTTATTCTTTCTTTTTCTGGGATGTCTTTGGCGCAATATGTCACAACGCCTTCAATGTTGGCCAAGCCGTCGCGCAATTTTTTCCACAGCGCCATTTCGTGTTCGTGAATGACTTTGACTCCTAGCTTGTTCACCCATTTGACGCCGGCGTTGAGGCCAGCCACACCTAACAGATTGGGCGTGCCGTACTCCATGCGGTAGGGGTACTCGTCCAAATGGTTGCGCTGGATGCTCTTAACGCCCGTGCTTCCGGCCCTAGTGTGGCGTATCTCCACGCCCTCCCTTACATACATTCCGCCTATTCCCATAGGCCCCATCAGGCTTTTGTGTCCTGTGAAGCAGATGACATCTACAAATAGATCGTTCATTTTTACAGGCACCATGCCCGCGCTCTGGCTGACGTCGAGAATTGTGGTTATGCCCCTCTCGCGGCACTCGCGCCCCACGGTGGCCACATTCTGCACTGTGCCAATCACGTTTGAGGCGTGATTCATTACAACAGCTTTTGTGTCCTTGCGAAGCCGCTTGATGATCTCTGATGGGTCAACGTAGCCGGACTGGTCGAAGTCCACCCAGTCAACTGGGCTGCCCAAGCTCTCCAGCTTACAGATGGGGCGCAATGTGGCGTTGTGCTCCAGATGGGTGGTGACTACGTGGTCGCCGGGATTGATCAACCCCCAGATAGCAAGGTTCAGCGCGTCGGTGCTATTGTAGCCAAACACCAAGCGGTTAGGATCCGTGCCGCCAAAGAACTCGCATAGCAGCTTGCGGGTTTCGTTCATCATGGCCCCTGCCTCTAGGCAGAGGTCAAAGCCGCTGCGGCCAGGGTTCACGCCAGCGCGGCGATAAAAAGTGTCCATCTGCTCATAGACCTCTTGGGGCTTTGGGAAGGCCGTTGCCCCATTGTCCAAGTAAATCATTTTTACTTCTGGGGGTATGGGAAGGTTCAGGTAAGTCATGGCTTCATCCCTTATTGTGTGCGTCAGACGATGGCGTTGGCTAGGAGCTCGGCGACTGTCTTTAGCTGAATGTTGAGGGAATATTCTTTGTTGAGTTCCATCAATTGGTCAATGCAGTTGTGGCATGGCGCGACGACAATTTTGGCCCGGCCCATCGATGTCGGGCATTTTGGCTTCGGGCGCATCATTTTGAGACATCGGCCCCCCTTCCCTGCTTGGTTGGGGGCATGCAGCCCCGGCCGCCAAAAAATGCGCCGGAGCGGTGCCCGAAAATGAAGAAGAAGCAGCGGCGGATCTTGCCAAGGGGGAGATAAACCAATAGGGCTATGGCAGACGCCATGCAAAGCCCAAACGCCAAAAGCCCGCCCACTGTCGGCCTCGCCACCGAAAGGGCGACCAGCGAGGTGGCGAGCAGATTTGAAATGTAGTCATCGGGGCGCGACATTCCCCTCAATATTGGGTTCGTGGCCCGCCTGACGAGCAGCGAAACGCCGCCGATGACGCCAAGCAGCATCAGACACCACGTGGTGACGTTGACGAAGCCGTCAATGGCAATCCACAGGTCTATTGGAAGAAAGTAAAAAGACAGGATGAGCAGCAGTGCCACAAAAGCGGAAAAGATGCCCAAGTGGAAAACAATGACCATCGCGTACCACAGCAGGTTTTCGCGGACGCTCCCCCTTTCCCAGGGCAACATTGTGACAGTGGGGGCGTGGGCGGGACCGGTCGCCGCGCCGCCAGCGGCCTCTGCGAAGAGCGCGCGCTTACCGAGTGCCCTTGTGCGGCCCCAGATGAACAACAGCGAAATTGCAGCCCAGAGCGCCGCCGCCAAAAGGAGGCCGGCCAATATTTTTGTAATATGGTCCATGCCGGCCGCCCTAAACGCACCCGTCCGGCTTGGGGAGGCCGGCCAGTTTGCACGCGCCCTTTGCCGGCCCGCTGGGGAAGAGGTCGTATATCTGCTGGAGGCGGACGCCCGAGCCTTTGCACACCGCCCTTACCATCGGCGCCGACTGATTTTCTTCAAAATAAGATCTTATGAACTTGATGACCGCCCAATGTTCATCCGAAAGGGTTTCAAGGTCCTCTTCGCGTTTGGCCAGCAAAAGTGCGACCTCTTCGTCCCAAATTTTCGGGTCAACTAGGAACCCTTCTTCACTGAGCTCTATTTGATTGCCCTTGAATTCGATGGCAGCCATATCAACCTCCTGGTGCTTTGCGGCCTTATATTATCTTTTCCTGCATGATCTGCAAAACGACTTCGTCAACATTCTTCATTCCGTCTTTGGCCAAAAGCCCTAGGTTGGCAAGTGAAGTTTTCCCATCGGCCCCAAGGATGCCATCCGTGGCTGGAATGCCTACGCCCGCCATAGCAAGCTGTGCAGCCCTAAACGCTGCATCAATGCCCGTCATCGTCTTCATCGCGCAGCCTATCTTTGCCCCGTCACAAATCATGCCCGCCAAGTTGCCCACCATGTTGTTTATAGCCAAGTCCGCCTGCGCCTCGCCCCCGCCCTCAAGCACCACAAGGGCGGTGGCCACGCCTATCCCGGCGGCGTTGGCGGCCCCACAGATCGCGCTCAGCGTACCCAATTGATACGTCACCGCCGATGTCATGATGCAGGCCAGCGCAAGTGCTTCTTCGACTTGGGCTTCAGAATGCCCCTCCTTGCGACCCCAAAGGGCAATTGGGATTGAAGCGGTTATGCCTTTGTTGCCCGACCCTGCAAGGGACATCACGGGCAGTGGTTCGCCGGACATCCTGGCGAACACGCCAGCGGCGACTAGGCGCGACAGCTTGGCGGGCATCTCGATGCCCCCAAAGTCCTTTGGCAGCAGCTCCATCCCGCGCTCCGCGATGGCAACATTAAAGCGGATGCCCTCTTGTAGCCGCTCTCTGTCTGGCTTGGTGATTGACCTTGCCATTTCAAGGCGCTCGGCGAAGCTGAGTTTGGCAAGCCCCTCCCTTATTTGGGAGAGCGGCCCAGCGCTGCCTTCCGCATCGGAGCCTCCAACCAGCCGGCCATTGGCCTCCAGCCTCGTGAGCGCAGAATGGTCCCGCTCTATCACCGCCCTGCCCGTCCCCAGATTCGACTCGACTTCCACGGCTATCAGCAGCTCGGGATGGCCCTGCGCGACTTCCACGAACAATGCCTTGCCTGCAATCAGCCCTTGGGCCGCAGCAACGGCTTCTTCCGTGTTGGCCTCGAACACCCTAAGGCCCAAGGAAGAGTTGGGCGACAGCGCACCGAGCGCCAAGGCCATCAGTATGCCGCTCCTGTGCCCTGAGTTGGGGATGCCAACTGCATAACAGTTTTTGTATGTGCGGGGATCGCAGATCAGCCCTATTCTTCGGGCCATCCCCCCCGCCTGCCCTGCCGCAAGTGCCGCCGCCCATGCCACAGCGGCGGGCTCGGTGCAGCCGAGGGCGGGCCTCCACTCAGCGTCCAAAACATCGGTCATATTCATGAGATTATTGTATCTTGTCCAGATGGAAAGGAGCTAATGCCAAAACAAGAGGGATTATTGATAACCGGCGTCTGGCGCGGCAGCCTGGCCGAGGGGGCCGGAATATCGCCGGGGGACATCCTGCTGGAAATAAATGGCGAAAAAGTTCTGGACAGCCTGAACTATCAATTTTTGGCCAGCCAGCGGGACTGTACAGAAGTGCTGGCGATAAAGCCAAACGGGGATACCATAAGGGCTCTGATGGAAAATGGCGGGGACGCGCTCGGCATCGAATTGGCCCAAGACACGATCAAGGTCTGCAAGCAAAATTGCGTGTTCTGCTTCGTCAGCCAGATGCCAAAAGGCTTCCGCAAGAGCCTTTATCTGAAGGACGAGGACATACGCCTTTCTTTTTTGTACGGCCACTTCACGACTCTCTCTAATTCCCAAGATGATGAGCTTACTCGAATAATCAGGGAAAGACTGAGTCCAATCCATGTGTCTGTACACGCCACTGACCTTGCAACCCGGCACCGCATAGTTGGGAACCTCAAAGATGGCGACATACTTGGTAAAATCGACAGGCTCATCAGCGGCGGCATTGAGATGCACACCCAAGCAGTGATTGCACCGGGCTACAGCGACGGGGACATCTGGGAACGCACGCTAAAGGACTTGTGGAAACGAAGGGCCGACCATAAGGGCAAAGGAGGCGTCCTATCGCTGTCCTGCGTCCCCGTTGGCCTAACGGCGCACCGCGATAATCTTCCATTTATAAGGGAAATAGACCAAGGCTATGCAGAGAGCTGGACCAAAAAGTGGAAGTTGGAGGCCTCGCGCTATGCCCTTCCCGATGGGGAGCCTTGGCTGCTTCTGGCCGATGAGTGGTTCACTCGCGCCGGGATAAGGGTGCCGGGGCGAAAATTTTATTCGGCCACCTGGAACCAAATAGAAAATGGCGTTGGACTCGTAAGGCACTTTTTGGAACACAGTAGGCGCTTCATTAAATCGGATAGAGCCAAAGAATTCAAGGGCAAACGGCTGCTGCTTTTGACGGGTACGAGCTTCGCCCCCTATCTGCTCAAAGAGAGCGAGAGGCTAAACGCCCAAGCCGGGTGCCACATCAGAGTCGCAGCCGTGACCAATGCCACTTTTGGCCACTCAGTCACGGTTGCCGGCCTTTTGTGCGGGCGGGACCTTCTCGCCACCGCCAAGGAGCAGATGACCCCTAAAAGAGAAGCAATGGTGGATGCTGTCGTAGTCCCAGGCTCGTCAGTGCGCTTCGCCGACGGGCCTAGCCACGGCCCGCAAAGCACTTTCGGCGCAAATGATGGCATATTCCTTGATGACATGACGCTAGATGAGATGCAGTCCGAGCTAAAAGCCCCTGTCGTCAGTGGGGGCGAAAATCTTTCGCAGATGCTGGCAAATATCAAAATGGCCGCCATATAGGCGGCCATTTCTGCAACTGTAAATGCTGTGGGCGATGGGCAATCGCCGTTATTCGCCGGGGCGCTTCTTTAGCTTGACTACAACCTTTGTGTCGCCGCCGTCAACGCCTTCCACAAAAATGCCTGAGGCCACGGTCTCTTTCTTGACCCTCTCAGACGTGAGCCTCAGTTGGTCCATGACTTGGACGACCCATCTGTAGGGTACGTCGCGGTCAACGTTGAGAAAGACCTTTCGCAGGCCAACGCCGGCTGGCTGCAACATGACCAATGGAACAAGGCGGTCAGGGATTTCAGACAGCCCCAAGGGCACTTGGTTTATCGCAAGAGAATTGTCTTGGTTGATGTCCAACACCAACGGCGGAACCTTGTTTTGCTCTTGTTTTGGTTTGTCCTGTGGCACGATCTGTGGAATAACCGTCGAGAGCGACTTCTGCATGCCGGGGACCATGACGATGAAAATGATCAGCAGCACGAGGACAATATCAATAAGTGGGGTGACATTGATGTCATTCTTGGAACTCATTATTTATCCTTTCCGCTCTTGTCCTCCGACGTGACGATGGACGCCTCGTCGGCCCCTGCCTCGCGGCAAATTTGGAAGAGTTCGTTCACATAGTGGAAGGGGAGCTCTGCGTCTGCTTTGATGAAGACGCGCTTATCTGTATAAAGGGCATCAATGTTTCTTTTGACGAAGTTCATCAGCTTATCTCGCCCTTCAGTGTCAACAAAGCTGAACTTCATGTCCTTGGCGTTTTGGTCGTCCACCAAAACTTGCTGCATGGTGAACATCTGCGTCACAGGGTCCTTCTCTTGAGACTTAGTGAGTATCAATGTGAGATACTTCGCGCTTGCATCCCCCTCGTGCTTAGCAGATTGCTTTGAGAGAGGCAGATTCACTGCGTCGTTGATCGCCGGCGTGATCACGATGAAAATGATCAGCAGCACCAACACGATATCCACAAGCGGCGTGACATTGATGTCGGCCTTGACGCTGCCTTTTTTGCCTATATCCATTCCCATAGGCTTTCCTCCTTGTTGTCGAGGGCGCGAAGGTCACCTTCGCGCTCAGGCGGTGGTTGGTTGGAAGTTGGGATCAGCTCTGGGAAGACCGTCGCATGAACTCGTCGATCATCTGAGACGCTGCGTTGTTGATGTTCGAGATTGCCTTGTCCTGCTGGTTGGTCAGGATGTTGTAAAACCACACGGCAGGTATGGCAACCACCAAGCCAAGGGCAGTGGCACCAAGGGCTTCACCGATGGAGCCGGCTAGGGCATTGATGTCACCAGCGCCATGTTCCTTGAGGGCCGAGAACACAGCAATGATGCCCCACACAGTGCCGAGAAGGCCTATGAATGGCGATGCGGCGGCGATGGTGCCCAAGGAACTCATCCCCTTCTTGAGCAGTTCGGTCACTTCTGACGTTCCGCGGGTGATGGCGCGCTCGACTGCCATAATGACGTCGTGGTCAACTTTGCCCGATTTCAGTTGGCTTTCGTATTGGAAAATGTCCAACCCGTGCTTCAGAACCAAAGCGATGTGGCTCTTTTTGTGGGTCACTGCGGCCCTCTTTGCGGCCTCAAAGTCACCGCGCCGCAGAGTGTCCATGAACAGTTTCAGGAACTGTTTGGACGCCGAGTTGCTCTGCACATACATGATGCCGCGCTCGATGACCACGTAAACTTCCTGCAAGAGCAACAGGAGGAGTATTATGATGATCACTTTGTTGAACGGAGTGGCGGCCGCCCAGATTTCCTTTGGGCCGAAAGCACTGCCTGCGGCCAAAAGGCCTAAGTTGAAAGTTGAAGCGAGAAGTGTCATGTTTTTTCCTCTTGAAAGTGGGGTTAATGGTGAAAAAAGGACGAACCGGTTTTCTTACTACTTTATGAGGGTGCGCGAAAACTAGGCGATTACCTGAAACAACGGCGAACCTGCCTGCACAGCCAGACTCATTGGCTGAAAACTTGCTGACCAATGAGCCAGTTACGAACCAGGCAACTTGAAGTTAAGGTTCAGCTGAAACCTTGCGGGAACAGGATGCCCATCCACCAAGGCCGGCTTGAACCTCCATTTTTTGGCATATTCAATTGCATGGGACTGAAGGTGTGGATGGCCGGAGATGATAGAGATGGTGGTGGGGACGCCATCGGTGCCTATCACCATCTCCAGCTTGACGGAACCCTGGATCCTAGCCGCCTGCGCCATTTTCGGGTATGGCGGGGTGGGCGGCTGGAATGTGACTACCATGTCTCTGTAATCAAAGTCGTGAACGACAGCGGTGCCTGTGCCGCCAACAACGCCAGCACCCGTCCCAGCGCCGCCTGGCACGCCGCCGATTTGACCCATGGTCGTCGTAGCCGAATCGCTTTTGCCAGCGTATGCAAGAGAATAGTCAACCTTTGGCAACTCCTTTGGCGCCTCGTCCGGCACCACTTCTTGGTCGGTGACAGGAGGCGGCGTAGGGGCGTCTTTGATTTCGACCCTAGTGGGCACCACCACGGCGGGCGGGGGCGGAGGGGGAGGAGGGGGCGGCAGGTCTTCTTCTGGGGGTTTTTCGTTCTCGTCCAGAATAACCCCTATGGTTTTCTCCAACGCTTTTTTGCCCGCTTCAGTCTTTGTTGCAACAAAGAAAATGATAAGCGCAATGGCCGTGTAGGTCAGGATGGTGGTGGGGATCGCTATCAGCGGGTTTGTACCCCTAAGCGCCGCGTTGTTTTCCGAAAGCGTCGGCTTATAGATAGCATCCTCAAGGGTCTCCACCCGCTGCGCAGGAGGCTGGGCCTTTGATGGTTTGGGGTCTTGATTACTCATTGTGGACTCCCTTAGAAAGAATGGAAATGGTGGACTGGCAACTAGAACATGCGCAAACAGCATGTCCCGCAAAAAAATATCGCACTGCTAAACGAGAGAGAAAGATCCGGGACTCGCCCGAATTGAGTTATTGCTATTATTAACTAATCGAAGCGGAAACGTCAAGCCCCTGCATGACGGCTGCAAAGTGCAGATTTTTTGGCGCGGCTCGCAACGGCAATGCTAGTACTTTACAAGATATCAACAAATACGCGATTAAGATGCTCGAAAGTCCAAATAATGACAATTTTGTAATAAATTTGCCGCCCGCTGGGCTGGCCAGGGCGGGCCGCCTCGCCACACGCCACGGCGAGGTGTTCACACCAGCGTTCATGCCCGTCGGAACCCAAGGCGCAGTGAAGGGCGTCACGCCAGAGCAGCTAAAAGAAATCGGCCCACAAATGATTCTGGGGAACACCTACCACCTGAGCCTCAGGCCAGGGGACGATTTAGTCGCCTCAATGGGCGGCCTGCACCGCTTTATGGCTTGGGGCGGACCCATCCTCACGGATTCAGGCGGCTTCCAAGTGTACAGCCTCGCTGCAATGAGAAAGGTCACAGACGAGGGGGTCTCTTTCAGAAGCCACATAGATGGCTCGCTGTGCTTTTTGAGCCCAGAGCGTAGCATGGAGATCCAAAAAAAACTTGGAGCGGACATAGCAATGGCCTTCGACGAATGCCCACCTGGGAGGCTGGGCCGCCCAGAATTGGAAACAAGCGTTGCTCGGACCACTGAGTGGCTGATCCGCTGCCGAAATTTTTCGCTGGGGGAACACCAAGGGCTATTCGCCATCAACCAGGGTGGCACGTTCATTGACTTGCGCCGCAGGCACTTGTCGGAAATATTGGAAATTGACGCAAAAACGCCATTCCAAGGTTTTGCGATAGGCGGCCTAAGCGTCGGGGAGCCCAAAGAAGAGATGAGCGCCTTGCTATCCGAGTTCGTAAAAGAATTGCCCGCCGACAGGCCGAGGTACTTGATGGGGGTCGGCACGCCCGAGGACATTTTGTTTGGCATAGAGCAGGGGGTTGACCTCTTCGACTGCGTTTCGCCCACGCGGGAGGCAAGGCACGGGCGCCTGGTCACCAGCCTCGGGCGGATCAACATAAAAAATGCCGCCCACAAAAACTCTGACGCGCCAATAGACCCAAATTGCCGCTGCTATGCGTGCAGGGCTTTTTCTAGGGCCTACTTGCACCATTTGTTAAGGGCGGGCGAGTTGTTGGGGCTGACGCTGAACACAATCCACAATTTGAGCTATACTGTTGGATTGACCCAGGCCGCACGCACGGCCATATTGAATGGTACGCTGCCGGAATTCGCACAGGCGACCCGCCAGCACTGGCAAACGGAGGAAATGAAATGACTGTAACTTTGGCACTGCTACAAGAGGCCGCAGCCAGCGGCCCAAGCCCCTTGATGATGAATATCCTGCTTTTTGGGGGCATGATCGCGCTCTTTTACTTTTTGCTTATCCGGCCCCAGCAAAAGGCCAGAAAAGCACTCGAAGAAAAACTGTCTAAATTGAAGGCGGGCGATGAAGTGCTGCTTACGTCGGGACTCTATGCGACCATTGACAGAGTGGCCGACAACCACCTGTACCTCAAGCTTGGGAACACCATCGTGAAGGGGCACAGGAGCGCCGTTGCTTCGTTGGCCCAGGATCAGGCGCAGCCAGGCCAAGCCAATAATGTGATTCGGTAGGGCGCACAAGGCTCTTTGGAACCACCTGCATATTATCAAAACTCATCATTATTCATCATTGGAGCAGCTTTGTGAGCAAACGTACCATTTGGCGATTGACGCTGACTGTTTTGACATGCCTGGCGTGTTCGTATTTTTTCTTGCCCGTAAACAAAATCAGGCTGGGCCTTGATTTAGCTGGGGGCGTGGAATTTACGATGGAAGTCCAGGGACACGAGGCCCTGGCCAACGACCTCACGGACACCAGGGACAAGCTGTACGATCGCTTCAAGGAAAAGAACATCCCCGCCACTGCTAGGCTAGAAGGCGATACGATCATCGCAAGGTTTTCCCTTGAGCACAAGCCAGCTATTGAAAAAGTGTTCAAAGAATTCTATGGCTATCAAGTGTCCTTTGACGACAATGGCGCTGTTCTGACCCAAAGGGCCGCGTACCAAGCCGAGCTAAAAGACGATGCAAACAAACGCGCACTGCAAATCATCGAAAACCGTGTGAACGCGACGGGTGTCGCAGAGCCTGAAATAAAACAGGCGGGGGAAGAGGGAAACCGCATCATCGTTGAGCTTCCCGGCTTGGCCGAATCTGAGATTGACCGTATCAAGGCTTTGCTGCAGACGCCAGGGAAGCTAGAACAGAGGCTGGCCGCGCTGCAGGACACCCACTGGGGCTGGCCGACAAAAGAAGAAGCCTTGGCCCAATTCAACGGCCAACTGCCCGAAGGAACGGAGCTCATACCAGAGATGGTGTCCGACAGGGACCTAAGGCAAAAGGGCCAAGCTCCGCCGCCAAAGCCCCAAAAAGGCCAACAGAAGGAAGAAGTAGTCAAGGCGTGGCACTTGATTGAGCTAAAGTCTTACGTGGACGGCGCGGACATAACTAGGGCGATGCCAGCGGTAGAGCCGACCAGCGAGAGGCATGTCATCAATTTTTCGCTAAATAGCAAAGGCTCCGACGATTTTTATCAACTGACCAAAATAGCGTCTTCCGAAAAAAGGCAGATAGCCGTCCTGCTCGACAAAAAGCTGGTGTCAAAGCTTGGCTGCGAAAAGCCGATCATGGGCAGCGTCCAAGTTTCGGGCGACTTCACCAAGGAAGACGCCGAGGATTTTGCGTTAAAGCTCAAATCTGGCTCCATGCGCACTTCCATGAAGTACCTAGAAGAAAGGTCAATGGGCGCGTCTTTGGGGGCCGACTCAATCAGGGCGGGCGTGCGGGCAGCCTTGCTCGGGTTCGTGGCCGTGATCGCCTTCATGGTGTTTTTCTACCACTGGTCGGGCATCAACGCCATAGTGGCCTTGACTGTCAACATGATAATTATGCTTGGCCTTATGGGTAGCTTCAATGCGGTCATCACACTTCCTGGCATAGCCGGGTTCGCGCTAACGCTTGGCATGGCGGTTGACGCCAACATATTGATTTTCGAGCGCATCAAAGAAGAACTCACCCTTGGCAAAAGCGTGGCGGGGGCGATACAGTCGGCTTTTGACAAAGTGTTTTGGACTATCGTGGACAGCCACGTGACACAGTTGTTTGCCGCCCTGCTGCTGTTCATATTTGGGACAGGCCCGGTAAAAGGGTTCGCCGTCGCCCTGACAGTTGGCGTGACGGCATCGCTCTTTACAAGCATCTACATATCCCGCTGGATTTACGACTGGATACTTGAGCGCAAACCCACCACGGTGGCCATCTCCATCGGCACACATACATTTTTCAAAGGCGTGGGCATTAATTTTATGAAGTACAAGAACATAGCCTTGGCCTTTTCGTGGAGCGTTGTCGTCATCTGCCTGTTGGCGGCAAGCCCTTGGAAAGGCATCCACGATAGCCGCATCAAGCTGGGGATGCAGTTCGTGGGCGGTCTGGACATGGTGGTGCGATACAAAGGCGATATAACCGCAGAGAACATCCGCTCTCAATTGGCCAAAGGAGGCTTTGGTGACGCCAGCGTCGTGAATTACAAAGGGTCTGAGCTCTACCGCGACTACTCGGTCAAAGTCCCCGCAAGGAAGGGGCAAGACGAGAAAGACGCAACAGAGATAAAAAAACAGGTCACAGCCACGCTAAGAAACGTTGACCCCATATTCGCAAGCGACCCGCGCCCAGACATCAATTCAGAAGAGACAAAAGACCTGCTGGCCGCGCTGATCCAAAACAACCCGTTGGACATTCAGGGGGAGGAAAGCCAGATACTGCAAGCCTACTCTGCGCTGCTAGGCAACATCTCGGAAGCAAAGCAAAAAGGGCAAGGCTTTATTACAAATTGGAGCGACATTAAAAACATTCCTCAAGGAATGGCCAAGTTCCTAGAAGAAAACTACAGGCTTGGAAACCTCAGTGTGCAGAGCAGCCAAAGTTTCTCCCCTTCTGTTGCCGGAGAATGGACAAAGAAGACCCTCACGGCAGTGGCCTGGGCTCTGGGAGCTATACTGCTGTACATAATGTTCCGCTTTACCATCAGCTTCTCGCTGAGCACCATCGTCGGACTCGTACACGACATGCTGTTGGGGGTTGGACTCTTTACATTGTTTGGGTTTGAGTACTCTGTGGCGGTAGTCGCCAGCTTTTTGATACTCTTGGGCTATTCGACGTCCGACACCATCGTGGTGTTCGACCGCGTCCGTGAGAACATGCGAAAGCCCGAATATAGAAGGGTCAGCATCGAAAAACTGATCAACGACTCCATAAACCAGACCCTCAGCCGCACGATTCTCACAAGCCTATCCACGCTCGTCGTGGCCGTCTGCCTATTTTTCTTTGGCGGCCCCGCGCTGCGTGACCTCAGCTTTCCAATCGTGCTGGGCGTTATAATCGGGACATTCTCCACGATCTACATCGCCGCGCCCATAGTCGTTTACCTCGACAGGTGGTTCGGCGGCAAGGACAAGATAAAACAGCACGCGTGACGTGGCGGTCTAAAACAATTACTGCCCCAAGTGCTTTTTGAGAAAGTCGTACATGCGAAGCCTGGCCTTTCTGGCAAAAGTGGTGTCTATTCGATCCCAGCTGTGTCCACCGGGGGCATCTTTTTCTATGTGCGATTCAAAGTTTTTGCCAGCCGCCTTTAGATGGATTATCAACTGCTCCACTTCCACGACATTCACGTCGCGGTCGTTTGTGGTGCTGGTCACCATCAGCGGGATTTTGAGTTTCTGCACGTTCCAGATGGGGCTGCGCTTTCGGTACTCATCCACTGCGTCAACCGGAGCCTTGCCAATGTGGTACTTCGCAGCAAACTCTGCCGTATAGCTCTGCTCGTGGTATCCAAGCCTAGTGAGAAGGTCAGACACTGGCACGCCAGCATAGATGCAGGCGAATTTATCTGGATGGTCAAAGCCAGCCATGAGAGAGATCATCCCACCGTGGCTCCAGCCGACTGCTGCAACGCGCTTTGGGTCAATGGGCAGTTCGTTCACCGCCCAGTCCCGGCACGCCACCACGTCGTCATTCTCGAGTCCGCCATAGTCTATGCTTTCGTACATTGACCTGCCATAGCCCGTTGAGCCGCGGTATTCTGGGGCGATCACGATGTATCCCCGCTCCATCATTTCGCGCACCATGTGGACATGGTACGTGCCAAAGTCGCCATGCACGCCGCCGTGCGTCAGCACTATTGCGGGGTGCTTTTTCTTTTTGTCGAGGTTCTTGGGGACAAAGGTATAGCAATAGATCCTCATCGGGTGGCGGTCGTTGCTTATCCCGTACCGCTCCCTTTCCCTTGGGTTCGGCTTGCCGACGAGGATCACCTTGTCAACTTCCGCGATGTCCGACAGGCGCAGGAAAAACTGGTTGTCATCGGCGATTTTCCTAACTTGGTCAAGCTCCAGCCTAAGGCCCTCCATTTGGGACTGCAACTTCTTGATCTGCTCTTCGGCAGTCTCCTGGCCCGCCAAGGGCAACGCCAAGCCAAGAAGCAAGGCAAATGAAAGATATTTTGGCATATTGCCCCCCAAGTTAGTATTTATGGAAATATGTTACTCTAAATTGTGCAATTATCTGCCGGTCGGCGTTAATTTTAGGCATGGACAGGCAGGGTAAGACCGTGTTTTGCGGCGTAGGCATCAATATTCAGTGCTATCCAGTTCACAAAGCCATTTCCAAATCCTTTCATCTGGCCTGATACTCTCATTCCAATTCTAAATAGAATCAGCCATGATTCTATTTAGAATTGGAATGCGCGACAGGATGTCGCGCCCGAAATGCGTAGCATTTCGTGAGGCCAGGCGAGCCGCGCCTCGCCGCAGCCGACTAATTCAAAATTTCATGGACGCAATTTTGAATTAAAATTTGGAATCAGTCGGGCTGGCCGATGGGATGTCCTGACCATCTTCAAGGGATAACTGCATCCAACCCGATGCGGCATCAACGGCCATCAAGATGGCTTCGGTAAGATTGCTGCCATTAGGACGTAGCGCCTGATACCAATTTGCGTTCAACGCCAGTTGAACGCAAATTGGTGTTAGACGCTCAACCCGCCCTGACCACTGAAACTTATCTTTCGTCCTCGGGACTATTGGCCTGACAACTTGCTTTGTTGCTTGCCGGGTCATGGAGCCCTTCCGAATGTTCTGCGGGGGGAGTCCTCCCTTCCGGCGTTTGTCGCTTACGCGCCCACCGCCTCCCGGTCGAGCCCCCCGCGCCCCCCCGGCGACTTCGATGGGCGCGATATTGCGTGGGAGATGGCTCCTAGGTAGGCATCACAGGCGGGGAAAACGTCTTGTTCAGTGTTAGACGCTCA
>Ga0268262_10003417_pt1 | contig 17207 bp, 17 predicted proteins | sample TergutNc150P3_FD_190354 | JGI IMG/M metagenome (GOLD analysis project Ga0268262, IMG submission 190354) | Nasutitermes corniger P3 segment gut microbial community from laboratory colony in Florida, USA - Nc150 P3 (SPAdes) (version 2) | ecosystem: Host-associated > Arthropoda: Insects >... | reverse complement strand
TAAAGGCTGTCTAACAGCCGCCGAATGTCGGCGGTTAGCCGGCAAACGCCGAAGTCGAGGCGTTAAACTCAGGATTTTTATGCTGAAAATCGTTTTTTTCTAAAAAAATAATGTACATCTATGAAAAATAATCTATATTTACATAAGATATGTATTTTTAGGAGTTATCATAAGATATAATATAGAAAATCACTTCCCCGCTTCCAGCCAGTTATTCCCCACCCCCGCATTGGCAACAATCGGAACATCCAAAGACAAAGCATTTTATTACAAAACCCTCTCCACCAACTCCAAAAAATAATCCTCGCTCCAAATTTCCGTGTCTTGAGGATTTTTTAAAAAAGGCATAACATCGCTTTTAACAGCGTTTATATCAACGGATTTTATCCTTTCCGCGAGAGAGAGTTTCAAACTTTTTTCATCTTTTATTTTTCCATCGGGGTCGCCAAATTGCTTTGCCCTTGCCAAAAAATGCTTTAAATCCATTGAAATTTTATTCTTAATATACCATTCAAAATCAAACCAGTCTCGCCCTTTAACTCTATTTTTCCAATTCCTGAACAAAAACGCATGAACCTTGCCTGCGAATAAGCACGGCAATGTAAAGCAGCGAGTGTTAAAGGAAAAAGGCTGCAAAAGAAGTTTATTTTCGGTTTCAAAATCTAGAGGCGGCAGAGTATCAACTTCAATTTTGATTTTCACCTGTCTTTCAGTTTGAAATTTAACATCATAAAACAAAGAGGTATCTTTCAAAAAAGCCGATTCAATATTCGTGTTTTGCTGTTTTCCTTTTTTAGTAATCTCAATATTTTTCCCCACAGACAAAAACTCTTCCTTTATGAATGGAAAATAATTTTGCAAATCAAAATTCTTATCAGCTCGCAAAAGGGAAAAATCCATATCTTCTGAAAATCTCGGCATATCGTGAAACAGCCTTAAACAGGTTCCGCCGTAAAAAGCGGCGTGTTCAAAAAAATCGCTACGGGAAAGACCAGCAAGCACAATTTGCTGCATCACTTCGCGGAACGCATTGTTTTTTTGTTCTCTGGTTATAGCTTTGTGCTGAGACAGCATACTATCAAATACATTCATTCAGCACCTCTTTCAAATAAATCAAATCTCTGCTCTTTTTGCCTGCATCTATACATTCCTGAATAATACCTATATCCCATTTTACAGCGGATAAATCAACACGCAAATCTTGCTCCAAAAAGTTCAGCATAGATTTTTTGGAAGAAAATTTCAAATTGGCGGTGGCGAGCAATAAATCGCAAAGTGCCTTTTCGGGAGTTGCAATTAAGTAGGCGTAATTGTCTCCAACAAATTCCTGCCTAAAGCCTATTGGGTAAATTTTACTCGAAATACTTTGATATTCAAACAAGCCAAGCGAGGTTTTGAATTTTTTGCTCCTTTTAAAAGTTATGGAACGCATAGTTTCAGTTCTCTCAGGTATAATTCCATAAAAAGACAGAGCCGTTTCCAAAGATACATAAGATGGTCCATACAGATGATTTGCTATCAGTTCTCTTGATAATAACTGCTTGTGAATTGCAGGCGAGCTAACATACAACCCCCTTTTTATCCTTATAATTTCCTTCTTTTTTTCCATATATGCTATTTTATCCTTTGGGGAATTGTATTTGGCAAGCATGGTGTATAAGTTAGCCGTGCGTAGGGGAACTACCCCGCAATTGTCTAAAAAAGCGTGAAACATAAGCATAATATAGAAATTTTGCACAGATAATCGGAAAAATTCCGAGTTAGCGGGTAAAAAATGCAGTTTCACTTCCCCGCTTCCAGCCAGTTATTCCCTACCCCCGCATTGGCAACAATCGGAACATCCAAAGACAAAGCATTTTCCATTTCGCTCTTAATCATTTGCGAAAATTCAACCGCTTTTTCCGCAGGGCATTCAAAAATGAGTTCATCGTGAACTTGTAAAAGCATTCTCAGCGGCAAGTTTTCGGTTTTTATTTTGCTGCTCAAACGAAGCATTGCTTCCATAATTAAATCTGCTGCACTGCCCTGAATTGGCGTGTTCATGGCTACGCGCTCCGCTGCCGCTCGCTCCTGATGATCGCTCGCGTTTAATTCGGGTAAATAACGCCGCCTTTTTGCCATTGTTTCTACAAAGCCGTTTTCTCTTGCTATTTTCACAACCTCTTCAAAATATTCTTTCACCTTGCTGTAAAAACTGAAATAGCCATTTATGAATTCCACAGCTTTGGAACGAGCTATGTGCAAATCTTTTGCAAGCCTAAATGCGCTCATTCCATAAATTATCCCAAAATTCACAACCTTTGCGGCAGCCCTCATTTCGTGGCTAACCTCGCTTGTTCCAAAAATTTTCGCAGCCGTTATGCTGTGAACATCCTCTCCTTTTAAAAAGGCGTTTTTTAACTCTGGATCACCGCTCAAATGAGCTAACATTCTCAGTTCTATTTGCGAATAATCAACAGAAATTATTTTCCAATTTTTTTGGCTTGGAACAAATGCCGCTCTTATTTTTTTGCCCTCTTCGCTCCTCACTGGAATATTTTGCAAATTAGGGTTCACACTTGAAAGCCTGCCTGTGGCTGTGCCCCAGGGCAAAAATGTGGTGTGTATGCGGTTTGTTATAGGCGATACCAATTTGGGCAGGGCTTCTGTGTAGCCGCCTTGCAGTTTTTGAAGTTCGCGCCAACTCATAATGCAACCTAAAATTGCGTTGGATTCTGTGCTTTCGGCGAGCATTTCCAAAGTTTCGGCATCTGTGCTTGGACCGCTTGCATTTTTTTTGAGTACTGGAAGTTTTAGTTTCTCGTATAAAATATTAGCAAGTTGTTTGTGCGAGGCTAAATTAAAATTTTCTCCTGCTATTTCAAAAATTTGCTCTTCAAGTTCTGCGATTTTTTTCTGAAATTCCGAATTGAGAGCGGAAAGTGCCTCATTGTCTATTGAAATGCCAAGATTTTCCATTTCGTAAAGGCATTTTATCAGAGGCATTCCCTTGGTTTCAAAAAGTTCAGACAAATTTCTTTTTTTGAGTTCTTCTTTGTTCTGTTTCCATTTTGAAAAAAGCAAAGCAGAATTTTCCGGCTCGCTCTTGCTATAAGCACCGGGGTTCAAAAGCCACTGGGCAAAGAGAACATCTATTATTTTGCCACTAGGCCATTCTTTCAATTCTTTCAAAAAATGAAAAAACTTCTTTGCATTATAAAAAACAAGTTCCACATCTTGTTTCACTAAAATCTCATTTAGCCATTCTTCAAAGAGCGTTTTGTCTTTTGATAATTCATAATATTTATTTTCATTTTTGCTAATGGTAATCGTTTCGTTTTCAAGTGAAAAAACCAAAATTTTCGCAGAACTTAAATCCGCATCCATTTTTTGCAAGGCTTCTGTGTTATCAACAATGTTTCTTTCTGATTTTGGTTGCAAATCAAAAAAGATGGATGGATATTCGCTAACACTTGGCAACAAAGGAATGAGGCTTGGTATTTCATAATCTATGAACAGTTTATATAACGCATCTTTGTCCAAGCCTTTGTAGCGCAAATCTTCGGGTTTGTAGCCAAAGTCGTGTTCGCTTTTTAAGGTCACTAATTCCTTGCTCAAAAAGGCTTTCTCTTTGCCAGCGATTAAAAGTTCCTGTTTTGCTTTTGGGAGTTCCGAAAGATTATTATATATATTTTCCAAATTCCCAAATTTCGTTAAAAGCTCTACCGCACTCTTTGGACCTATTTTTGCAACCCCAGGTATATTGTCAGAAGAATCTCCTACAAGAGCGAGATAATCTACAATTTGCTCTGGGCTAACTCCAAACTTATCTTTAACCTGCTGAACACCAATATCAATTCCCTTTGCTCCGCTCTCAATTTGATAGATGTGAATTTGAGCATTTACAATTTGTGCCATATCCTTGTCTTTGGTAACCAAATATACGAGGTAATTTTTTTTTGCGGCAAGCTTTGCAACCGATGCCATTACATCATCTGCTTCAAAGCCCTCGCAACCGAGAATGGGAATTCCGCATTTTTCAAGGGATTCGTTGAGGTATGGCATTTGTTCTACCATCTCTGGAGGCATTGGGGCGCGGGTTGCTTTGTATTCGGAATAAAGCTCGTTTCTAAAAGTTTTTCTAGACACATCGCGCACAATCGCAAAATAATCCGGCTTGTGACTTTTCACTATTCGAAGTATTGCCCCCCAATACCCATGCAAAACCGATACAAGCTGTCCCTTGCTATTCCTGAGCGGGTTTCTGGTATAAGCATAAAACATACGAAAAGCAAGCGCAGACGAATCGATAAGAAATAAACGAAACATTATTTGAAAACCTCCTGATGATAATATTTGCTATAGTTTTTGAAATGTAGAAATTTATATTCTACCCATAACACCTATCGAAATTTGACCTAGCCAGTGTCCTTCGCCAAAAGATTTTTTTAAGAATTGCCCTGGGCCTTGCCCAAGCAATAGCCTTAAATCCACTCCTAAATGCTTTCCTGTTGCTCGCAGTCCAGCCATAAATGAAAATGATGGATTTCTTGAAAGTCCGTCAAAATCTTCCATTGTCCATTCTCTAACTTTAAGCATTGTATTTATAGGAAATTGAATATAACCGCCTATATATATATTTCTGATGCCAACACCTGCAGCCAAATCTGTAGAACTTTCTTCTATTTGATAATGCAATTCTTGGGGAAAACCTTCATAAGACCTAAAAGAATATAAAGCATCTAAGAAAAAGAATACATCCATAGTATCTATAAGGTCTTTTTCATTTAAATGAATGGTTAAACCGCCAGAGAGTGCATAACCTGGGTAATGTTCATCTGGGCCTCTATTATTGAAAAAGAAAGTTCCGCCTCCAAAAAAAATAGGCCATACTAGAGAAGCAGCTTTGCGAGTGTTGGATTTCCAGTCATTATTTTGCGATTTTGCGGCGTGGCAAATTGTTTGATGTGAAAATAAAACAGCAAGGCAAATTGCAAGTAAGTGTTTAGTCCACATTCAATATATCTCCCAATTTAACACCAATTTGCTTATCCGTTTCATTATCTACAAGGATATTGTTTATGAAAATAAGTGTATCTCGTTTGTATTTTTTGCAATCATAAGGAATAAATGTACGATATTGTTTACCGTTACTTGCCTCAAAACGTACATAGTCATTTCCCTCCGAAACAATCTTTTCAGAAGTTTTGCCCGGTCCTATATCTCCAAAATTAGTGTTGTTCCATTCAACATTCAGCAACTGTATTCTGGATTTGTTTTGCATTAAAAATATTGTGGCTTCTGGTTTTGCCTCTATTGTTCCTGTGGAACAAGAAATTATTTGCAAAAACAAAAAACAATATATTAGTAAGATTTTTTTCATGGTTTTAATCAGAACATTATATTCTGTTCTCCTATTGTTTTAACCTCTTTTCCATTAAATTCAAAATTATATATATATCCGCTTTTTGCTATGAATTCTGGGAATGGATATCGCTCAAATGTTTGAGTTATGGTGTAGCCTTTAACTTCTGTTTCTCCATCGTTTGAACCCATTTTATAAACTCCAATTTTTCCGCTTGGCACGGGATATTCTCCATTGCCAGCTTGACCGAAGAATTGACTAAAATAGTTTAATTCAAAAGGTTTGTCGGATGTGTTTAGAATTTTGAAAATTACCTCATTCAATTCCAATTTTTTTGGTTGTGGAATTTGAATAACATAACTCTTGTCTGCTTCCAAATTTCGTGAAATTTGCACATTGGGATCTATACCTCTTATCCAAACATCACCGCAAGAACATTCAGAATAACTTGCTACCAAATACCAATATTCTATACTGAAAACAGAACCTGTGCCATAATTATCACTTGGGTTAAGCGTTGTAGAATGTCGCTTCCCTGGTGCCAACTTTTCAATCAAAGCTGGTCCACTAAAAGATTCAACATGAATACTAACACTATAACTTGAGCTATTAAAAAAAGTAACCGATGATAGAGAAACGAAACTATCATTATCATGTTTGCCGCAAGAAAGAGCCAGCAAAGCAAGCAATGGTGCAAACTTTTTTAGGGCAAACATAATTTATTATTCTATTACAGTGACTCTATTTGGCCAGTAACATCGCGTTTTTCTCCTTCCACGATTACAGCTTTGTAATTAGCCTCGTTGCTTATGCCACCTTCTTTATCACCTATATAACTTACGGTAACCGAATAATTGTAACCGTTTCTGATAACTGGAGGAGTGACTTCGCCTGCTTTAAGAACTGGAATTTTTACAACTCCATTATAGAAAACAACAACCAAACCAAATCCCATACCTTCTTCGGTACTTTCCAATTCAAATGTCAACTTTTCGCCGCTACCAATGGCATCGTAACCGTTTTGAGAAACAAGGCGTTTGCTCATAGCATTTGTCACATATCCACCTTGATTTGCGATGTTGTTTACAACTGTTACATAAGCGGATGGATCTTTCAAAAGTTTAACAATATTTGCCCAAGTAACAGTTTCATCATTGGGGAAATAGTAGTTTTGAATATTTGAGTTGTTTGGCGGGCTCAACGGGCGCGGAGTAGCCATGATAGCCTCCATGTGAGATTGTGCCTGTAATGCAGAGACTTCTCCAGTTGTTTTATTAAAAAATACATAAACAGGGAATAAGGTCACCGCATCCGTTGTTGATGTGTAAACCATTTGATTTACCGCAAGTGCCGGCAAATAAGCCACTTTTTCACCATTGGGGCTATCTTTGCGAAGCTCAAGACCTATTTTGCCCTTATTAGTAACTCTAAATGCATTATCACCTGTATAATTCCTATCTATGTTATAGCGATACATAGCACCACCTTTATAAGTTACCATTGCAGTGAATTCTATTTTTGCCTTTTGTGGCTCTAACGCATTCTTATCGTATTCTTCTTTTGTTACTCCACGCAAAACGGCATAGCCGCCAACGGCGAAATCGCTTACATGAGGGCTAATGTCGTGTTTTATAGTTGCACCGGCCCTAACTCCGCCCAATAAATTGCTTGGCGCAGGGGTTTGCCCTATAAACAGAACCATATCTTTACTTGAGCCATTGATAAGCTCAAGGGTTCCGCTATTGCTGCCGTCCCAATTGACACCATCAAATATATATGGGTCACTATGAGTACCACAGTTGAAAAAGTTAACTGATATTGCCGCTAAAAGCAGCAACGCGAGAGGGGACTTTCTTTTCATTGTTTTATCTCCTTGTTGAAAGTTGAAAAGTTTTTGTTTACAAACCCGCTGCACTTTTTTTAAGAGCTTCGGCTTTATCTGTTTTTTCCCAGGTAAAACGCCCACCCTTATGTCCAAAATGCCCGTGTTTAGCTGTTGTTTTGTAGCCTGGCTTTAGCAAATCCAAAGATTTGATTATGCCGGCTGGTTTTAACTCAAAATGTTTGCGAATCAAGGCTTCAAATTTGTGGTCGCTTATTTTGCCCGTTCCAAAGGTATTCACATTTATAGAAACTGGTTCTGGGAAGCCTATGGCATAGGCAACCTGAACCTCGCAGCGTTTTGCAAGTTTTGCAGCAACTATGTTTTTTGCAACATAACGCGCAACATAAGCCGCAGACCTATCCACCTTAGATGGGTCTTTGCCGCTGAATGCACCACCACCGTGCCTGCCCATTCCGCCGTAGGTATCAACTATAATTTTGCGCCCTGTTAAGCCGCTGTCGCCGTGAGGACCTCCAACTACGAATTTTCCTGTTGGGTTAATAAGATAGCGAGTTTTTTTGTCTAGCAATTTAGCGGGTATGGTTTTTTTGATGAGTTTTTCAATAATCTCTTTTTTTATTTGGGCGTGATGTGCTTCTGGTTTGTGCTGGGTGGAAATCACAACGGTATCTACCCTCACAGGCTCGTGGTTTTGGTTGTATTCTACAGTAACTTGGCTTTTTGCATCTGGGCGTAGCCATTTTATAACACTTTTTTCCCTTAATTCCACAATGTTTCTCATAAGCTTGTGGGCTAGGTATATAGGAAGGGGCATAAGTTCATCGGTTTCGTCTGAGGCGTAGCCAAACATCATGCCTTGGTCACCGGCACCTTGCTCGGCTGTGTCTTTGCCTTCGGCAGCGGCAGCATTAACGCCTTGTGCAATGTCTGGGCTTTGCTTATCCAAAGCAACCATCACCGCGCAACTGTCTGCGTCAAAACCTATTCCTGTTTCGGTATAACCAATTTCTTTAATGGTGTCTCTTATCACCTTTTGATAGTCAACATTTGCTTTTGAAGTTATTTCTCCAGCCACCACAACTAAGCCTGTGCTAACGAGGGTTTCACAAGCCACCCGGCTTTTTGGGTCTTGAGCTAGCATTGCATCTAAAATTGCATCGGAAATCTGGTCTGCCACTTTGTCTGGGTGGCCTGGGGACACAGCTTCAGAAGTAAACAAGTAATTGTGAGACATAATAACCTCTTGTAATTTATCTTGGTATATAATATAGTAAAATTGTAGCTATAGGTGCCGCCAAATAAAAACTATCTGCCCTATCTAGCACACCACCATGCCCAGGGAAAAGTTCTCCAGTATCTTTTATTTTAGACCACCGTTTTAAGGCAGATATTAACAAGTCGCCAAGCTGCCCTACTGATGCTATTACAAAAGCCAAGCCTGCTGCCGAGGCAAAGGAAATATCAAATACCGTATATCCAAAACCGCTTTTTGTCCAAATCCAAAACCAAAAAATTGCAAAAAGAGTGCCTCCTATAGCGCCTTCCCAGGTTTTTTTAGGACTAATTTGCGGTGAAAACTTGTGCTTGCCCAAAAACCTTCCGGCAAAATAGGCGGCTGAATCGCAAGCCCATAGGGTTGTCATAACAACCAAAAATTTTGAACATTCTTCAAAACCCTGCCCTGGCTCAAACAATTTAAGACTCATCCCGCCCCAAAGCCCAATATAAAGGGGAGCCGCTACTTGCAGCACCAACCAAGGAAATAAATTGTCAACATTTATCCATGCAAAGGCCGTGGCTATATAGAGTAAAATTACTATAGCCAGAATAGGAAGCATGTAAAAAGCACTATCACTTGCCAGCCAAGGCAAGGTTAAAGCCACCGTGCAAATAGGCGAAAGCACATTTATAAATTTGACAGGTCCCGAATAAGCGGCAGAAACCATTTTAGTCCATTCATAAGAAGCAATGATATTTAAAACTAAAACAAAAGCCCAGCGGGTATAATCACCAAACCATAAAAGAAAAGCAACTATCGGCATTGCCGTAAACGCAAAAATACATCGTATTGCCAAATTGCTCATATAATGCAAGAGAATATAGAAATTTCTATATTTGACTCTTCCATGCCTCGCGTTATTTTTTTTATCATTGTTTTATTTTTTTCCCAGAGCTTTGGGTTGGAAAATATGCGTTGCGGAACCGTGCGTTTTTTGGAAAACCTTAAAAATCCACAAAAAAGAATGCTCGCAAAAGCGGGATGTATTCCAGAAAATCTTTATGGAGAAGTTTATTCCAAAAAAACACAAAATTTCATAATTTTCTACACAAAAAGCGGCCCTCATGCAATTAGATCCAACGAATTCATAGATTCTCTGGCATCTTTTCTGGAACAAGCATACAATATGCACAAAAATACTCTTGGAATGAAAGATATATCTGGTACACGAATAACCTATCAGTATCGTCAAAATGTTCCTGATGGTCTTTACCCCATTGAAGTTATAGACACGGGGCTTTTGCGAGGAGAAGAAGGTGACTATGCTCAAACCTTTGGCATAACATTTCCGCCCAATGGCATTAAACCAAAGGAAACACAAATTATTATAGAGAACGATTTTTCTTATGGTGCAGATTGTTCAGGAAACCCTTCAAGATTACATTTTATATCAAAAGACGTGGATTATTACGAAGACTGGAAATTGATTTTAAAAGCGACAACTTTTCATGAACTTTATCACGCCTTTCAATCTCTATATTATAATTGGGTAAGATATAATACTTTCTGGATGGAAGCAAGTGCAGCCGGTGTGGAAGAAATTGGTGTGCCAGATGTAAATGATTATATAAACTATCTCTCATATAATTTTAGAAATCCGGGAAAATCAATGGAAACCATAGAACACGGCAGTTTGGAAGAATACGGCTGGGCAGCGTTTTATTTATTTTTGTATTCCCAAATTGATTCACGCTTTGATTCCGCAATATGGACTTATTTTTCAAAATACCCTACAGACAATTTTGCAATGCAGCTAGCAAGGCTTGTGGATTCGCTTCAAAAAAAACAAGGTTTTAACAAAAATGCAGCAGATTTATTTCACGAATATGCAAAGCAAGTTTTTTATTCAGGAAAAAGAATTGAATTTTCGCCTTATGAACCCTTTTGGGACGATATGCCTAAATGGCCAAATTGGAGAGTAAATACAAAAGTTCCTTCGGTTTTGCAACCCGGAACTATCGATTTTATTAGAACAACTGATGAACCCAACACGAACTTTGCCAAAAAAACTCTTTTAAAATATAACGACTCTCTAGTTTGGGTTTTAACTCGACTGCTTGAAAAAGAGCCAGAAGAGCAACCAGAACCGCCAGAGATTACGGCTAAAAAGTTTGCTGCATTCCCTAATCCTTGGAACCCCAAAAGTTTAAAAAAAGTATATTTTGGAACTTTGCCCAAAAACTCCAATGGAGTGGAAATTCGCTCTTCAAACGGTGCTCTAATAGCAAGAGTCGATTCATTATGGGAACCTAAAAAAATTCCAGCTCCGGGAATTTTATATTACAGAGCCTTGCCTTATGGAAAAAATAAAGTACTTATTGTACAGTATTGATAAAATATTTCTAAATTACCACTATGCTACCCGTAGAATCTGCCATTTATAAGCATTATTTAAAAACTGCTGCGCCGAATTTGCAAAAGTCAAAGGGCGACCCTTGGAAAGTAGAGTTTGATACCCTGCTAAAGTACGGCTCTTTTTTGCTGGACGGATGGGGAACGCTTTATAGCGAAACTTATGTTTATCCGGGTGTTTTGGAGAGCATGGCGCAGCTCAGAAAAGCTAATAAGAACATAAGGCTTTTAACCAATGCGGCTTCTAGGTCTATTGAACAAATTCAAAACGATTTGCACTTAATGGGGCTAGATTTTGACAAACACGAAATTATATCTTCGGGCAGTTTGCTAAAGGTATTAAATGAGGAAGTGGGAATAAAAGAGGTTTACTATTTGGGCGGTCCAAGTGGAATGCAATTTTTGGAAGATGCAAAAATTGAATCTGTGCAAAATCCATCTGAACCAACCGTAGTTTTAAGTGGCATACACCCAACTCAAGCCGAAATAGACAAAGCAATAGAGATTTTATCAAAGGAAAACGCAAGGATTTTGGTATTGAACCCAGATGTCTATGCCCCTAGCCCAAGCGGTGAAAAAATTCCTGTCACTGGTCATATAGCAAATATGCTAAAAGAAAAAACCAATTGCCAGCTTTTATTTTGCGGAAAGCCCTTTCCCCTAATTTTCCAAATTGCCCTTCGCAGTTTAATACCCAGCACAGAAAGCGTTATTATGATAGGCGATACCTTGGGAACAGATATTGCCGGAGCAAGCATAGCAGGCATAGATTCTGCCTTGGTACTAGGCAGGAACGTGAAGGAAGAAGAGTTTAGAGACGATATTTACGAACTTGGGGTTAGTCCTAATTATATTTTGAACGGATTGTAGGGGAGGTTAAATAATGAACACTGCTTTGATTTTTGCAGGTGGATACGGTGAAAGAATGAATTCCAATGCTATGCCTAAGCAATTTTTAAGGGTTCATGAAAAACCCGTGCTTATATATACCTTGGAACATTTTGAAAATCACGATGAGATAGATAATATATGCGTGGTGTGCCTTGCAGGCTGGATTACCAAGTTAAAAAAAATGTTGAAATTATACGAAATAACAAAAGTAAAATGGATAGTTAAGGGCGGAAACACCGCGCAAGAATCCGTATTCAACGGACTTTCCGAAATACACGCAAATGTCCCCAACCAAAAAGAAACCATTGTTCTGATACACGACGGAGTTAGACCCTTGATAGACGGCGAACTGATTACAAAGTGCATAAATGGCGTTAAAAACCACGGCTCGGCAATAACAATAGCTCCGGTGAACGAAACAATTATAAACACAAATCAAAATGGGAAAGTGGAAACAATAGAAGATATTAAAGACCGCTCCATACATAAATTCGCAAGAGCACCCCAATGTTTTTTCTTAGAGGATATTTATAAGATTCATAAAAAAAGCAAGGAAAGTGGAATCAATGGCATTTTAGATTCGGCAACTTTAATGCAGCAAAACGGACGTACTTTGTTTACTATTGATGGTCCCACAAAAAACATTAAAATCACAACTCCAATAGATTATTACATATTCAAAGCTCTGCTGAATGCCCAGGAAAATGCCCAAATTTTTGGAATATGAATGATTTAGAATACATAGCAAATTCAAATGTCCCTTGGGAATGTTTTGAGAATAAAACCTTTTTTATAACAGGAGCAACAGGTTTGCTAGGTTCAATTCTCATCAAAAGTTTGCTAGCAAAAAAACGAAATATCCGTATAATAGCACTAACGAGAAAGCCTACCTCTATAGAAAACAAAGAACTATCTTTTATTTACGGAGACGTTACTAAAAAACTATCAATCAACGAACCAATAGATTACATTGTACACGGCGCAAACCCAACCGCTTCAAAAGAATTTATAGACCACCCAGTTGAAACAATAAAAACCATTTACGAGGGAACATTAAATACATTGGAACTGGCAAAAGAAAAAAATGTTAAAAGTTATCTTTATCTTTCTTCAATGGAAGTTTATACAGATATGAACACGACAAGTGCGAGGAGTAGCTATCCAGAAGGCAAACGTCTTGCAGAAAATTTATGCGCGAGTTATTTTCATGAATACAAAGTAAATGCAAAAATCGCAAGGCTTGCGCAAACTTTTGGAGCTGGCATTGATATTGAAAATGACAATCGCGTATTTGCGCAGTTTGCGAGGGCTGCCAAGGAAAAAAAAAATATTGTTTTGAGAACAAAAGGCGATACCGTGCGCAGTTATTGCTACACAACAGATGCCATAACCGCAATGCTGTGGATTTTAGCCAAGGGAAAAGGTGGGGAATTTTATGATGTAGCGAGTAAAAATACCGAGGTTTCAATTCTTGAATTAGCGCAGTGTTTTGGAAAAGTTACTTTTGATATTGCAGAAGATGTTGAAAAATTAGGTTACCTGCCAACGGTTAAAATAGTTTTAAATACAGCGAAATTGGAAAGCTTGGGTTGGAAACCTGATAAAAGCATTGAAGAGGGTGGGATTGGGGAGATGTGTAGGAGGGTTATGAATTTGTGATTTTAGTTTTGCCAGAATCAAATGCTGAATTGAACAAAAAAATTGAAACCGCTTTCATTGCTAAGTTGAACGGTAGAAAAGGTTATATAGCATACGGAGAAGAAGCTAAAGAAATCCTTAACCTATACTCCTTATATGAATTCAGCAACAATATTATTATAGGTTCTTTTGATAAACCTTATGGACGCAAATTACAAAATATGCTCAACTGCAAAATTGCAAGCGAAGAAACGATTATCAACGATGTTATATTAGAGGCTATGAATGGAGTTTGAAGTTTTGAATACTCTGCATAAGAACGGAACTTTCGCAGGTAAAGAGGTATTCGTGTTTGGGCATTGCAATGCCACAGAAAAAATGATAGATTATCTGTCAGAGTTTTCAGTTAATGTTACCGCTATTTTAGACAATAACAAAACCAAGGTTGGAAATGTGTGTAAAGGCATTCCCATAATTCTACCCAAATACATAAATGCAAACGGCATTGTGCTGATAGCAAATAGATTTTACGAGCAAATGGCTGAGCAGCTCCACAAAATAGGCTGCGATGGCAGAATAGTTAAAGTTTTGGAATACAATTCCTTTGCTGAATATTCATTATCGCAAGAAACGATTAAACGAAAAACCGAGCGTATGCTCCGAGGGAAAAACGCTCTGGAAAAGATAAGGGCAAAACATTCCAAAGAGCATTTAATTGTTTGCCCGCATAATGCGCTTGGCGATGTGTATTGGGCAATGGCTTTTTTGCCTGCTTATGTGGCAAAACATAAAATTGATGATGTTGTTATTATTGTAAATGGAGATGCTTGCAAACAAGTTGCAGAAATGTTTGTAGATGCAAACCACGCCTTATCCTTGCCAAACGCCGAACTGGAAGAATTTGTGCAAGCCTTAATTTATTGCAATGAGCCAAATTGTATAATAGCCCATCACGACAAAATTTATACGGATAATTCCATAAAATATTTAAACAAGCATTTTATCTCATTTATAGATTTTTACAAATATATAGTATTTGGCTTGGACAAATCCGCAGAACCAGTTACCCCACGTTTTCATTTGCCTTTTAAAAATACCGCAGGTATTTTGCAGGGCAAAACCCTGATAATTTCCCCTAATGCCAAAAGCGTTGTTCTGCCACCGAGCGAATTTTGGCAAAAAACAATTCAAGAGTATAAAAACAAAGGATTTATTGTATGCACAAGTGTAATAGGTAGCGAAACCCCTCTTGAGAATACAATTCCCATTTCTTTTCCGTTGAACCAAGCTATTTCCGCTGTGGAGTATGCTGGGCATTTTATTGGCATTCGTAGCGGAATTTGCGATGTGATAAACTCTGCGACATGTAGCAAAACAGTTGTCTTTCCAAATTGCATTTATAGCACCACCAAAATAAAAGTGGCTGATTTTTTTGCTTTGCCTGATTGGTTTACTATATTTACGGATACTACATGAACACAGATTACATAATAGTCCAAGCTGGTGGCAAAGGTACGAGAATGGAACACCTTACGGCTAACAAGCCAAAGGCACTTGTTCCTGTGGAAAATTTACCTTTGCTGTTCCATCTGTTTAAAAAATTTCCGTCAAAAAAATTTATAATAATCGCAGATTACAAAAAAGATGTTTTGAGAAAATATTTAGAATGTTTTGCCGATGTTAAATACCAAGTTGTTGATGCAAATGGCACAGGAACTTGTTCTGGCATTAGACAATCTTTAAAACTTTTGCCAAGTGGCAAGCCTTTTATGCTTGTGTGGTCTGATTTAATTTTACCGCCGGATTTTGAAATTCCACTTGATGGCAGCGACTATGCTGGTGTGTCCCAAACATTCCCCTGCCGCTGGAGTTTTGAAAACGACGAATTTAAAGAGGAGCGTTCTGTAGAATTTGGTGTTGCGGGCTTATTTGTTTTTAAAGATAAATCCGTTATTGAAAATGTACCAGAAAGTGGGGAACTTGTAAAATGGTTTAGGGATAAAAATTTTAAATTCAAACCACTTGGGCTTGCGGGAACAAGGGAGTTCGGCACTCTTGATGAATATAAAAAACTAGGCATTGAAAAATGCAGACCCTTTAACAAAATGACCATTGAAGGAAATGTTGTGATAAAAGAGGCTCTTGACGAACAAGGGAAAAAACTCGCCGCATTGGAAAAAAAATGGTATGAATTTGCCATGCAAAATTCAGTGACAGCAATACCAAAAATTTACCAAACCGAACCTCTTAAAATGGAATTTATAAAGGGCAAAAATATTTACGAATGCGAAGGAAAAAAATTAAATATTTTGAAAAATATAATTGAAGCTCTTAAAAACTTGCATTCAATAAATAGGATTCCTCCAGATACGTTCAGCATAAAAGAGGCATATTACAATAAAACTATGGGCAGGCTTTTAAAAGTGCGAGATTTAATTCCATTAGCAAACGAAAAAAGCATAACTGTGAACGGGCGCAAGTGCCGCAACGTATTTTTTTACAAAAGGGAATTTGAAAAAACTCTTGATACCTTAGAATGCGAAAGTTTTTCTTTCATTCACGGCGACCCTACATTTTCCAATATTATGCTAAGAGAAAGCGGCGAGCCAGTATTTATAGACCCCAGAGGCTATTTTGGCAACACCGAACTTTTTGGAGACCCTAATTACGATTGGGCAAAGCTGTATTATTCCATTGCAGGAAATTATGATAGATTTAATTTAAAAAAATTTGATTTGGAAATAGGTGAAAATTCTGTAGTGTTGAAAATAGAATCAAATAATTGGGAAAGTTTGGAAAAAGATTTTTTTGAACTTTCTGGAGCAAACAAGAAAGCCATAAAGCTACTACACACCGTTATTTGGCTTTCGTTCACAACTTATGCTTGGCAAGATTACGATTCTATTTGCGGGGCTTTTTACAATGGGCTTTATTATTTAGAAGAGGTGTTGCAATGAAAAAATATTTTGCTAGTATTATAGAAAACATAGATTTGTCTTTTGCTGGCTTGGATGAAGCGAGCTTTTCCGCTTTGCTTGCAGATTGTGAAGCTACCATCAAAAACGGCGGAAAAATAGTGGCTTCTGGGCTGGGCAAAAATGTTCCTATATGCGAAAAATTTGTGGGAATGATGAACTCACTGGGTTTGGAAAGCGCATTTTTGCACACAAACACCGCTATGCACGGCGATATTGGTCTTATAAAAGACAACGATATTGTACTAATTCTGAGCAAGAGCGGCAGCACCGCCGAGAGCGTTTTGTTTGCCGAATATATAAAAGAACATAAAGTAAAACAATGGCTGCTCTCTTTCAATGATGGTGGTTCGCTTGCAAAAATTGTTCAGAATAAATTGCTTTTGCCATTGAAACACGAAGGCGATGCGTGGGATATTGTGCCGAACAATTCTTCTTCGTGTTATTTGATTTTATTGCAGGGTTTGGCTTTGTATTTGGCAGAGAGAGTTGGGGTTAAGCTGGAGGATTTTAAGAAGAATCATCCGGGTGGGGCTATTGGGAAGAAACTTGAGCAGATAATTTAATTTATCTATATTTAATCTATGCCAAAGAAACTGCCTTATGGACAAAGCAACTTCGCTAATATGATGGAATGTGGCTATGCTTATGTTGATAAAACCCGTTATGTTGAATTATTGGAAAACGAAAACAACACATACCAATTCTTTATACGCCCCCGCAGATTCGGCAAAAGCCTTTTCCTTTCCGTTTTAGAAAATTATTACGACTTAAACAGGAAAGATAAATTTGAAACTTTGTTCAAAGAACTCTACTTATACAAAAATCCAACACCGGAGCGCGGAAAATATGCTGTTATCCAGTTTGATTTTTCAGGATTGG
>Ga0268262_10003416_pt1 | contig 17208 bp, 10 predicted proteins | sample TergutNc150P3_FD_190354 | JGI IMG/M metagenome (GOLD analysis project Ga0268262, IMG submission 190354) | Nasutitermes corniger P3 segment gut microbial community from laboratory colony in Florida, USA - Nc150 P3 (SPAdes) (version 2) | ecosystem: Host-associated > Arthropoda: Insects >... | reverse complement strand
CCGCCACGGCGATTTTGTCGGCGAAGATGGCGGCCTCGGTCAGCAGGCGCTGCTCGTCCACGGAAGCGCTGTCCAGCAGCTCGCGCATGCGGGCCAGCAGCTTCCCGTTGTACTCCGCCACCGTCTGCGGCGAGCGCTCCTCGACGAACGCCACGTGCCGCAGGATGTCCTCCGCCCGGGCCAGGATATCCTCCCGCAGGCGCCGGCCCTCGTCCTCGCGCATGGCGATGAACTTTTCGCAGGCCTCCCCGGCGGCCTGGGACACCACGGCCCACACGGCCTCCTCGTCCACGGCCTTCTTCTGCACCTGGAACAAATCCGGCACGCGCAGCAGGGCGCTCGCGGCAACGTCGTTCTTCACGCCGTAGTCGGCCTCCATGGCGGCGAAGGCGTCGAGGTAGCCGCGCAGCACCGGGGCGTTGAGCTTGACCTCGAGGTCGCTGTCGCCCAGGAATTCCAGCGAGACATAGCACTCGATCTTCCCGCGGGAAACCCGCTCCTGAAAGAAGCGTTTGAGCCGCTCCTCCAGGAAGCCGCAGCTGCGCGGCGCGCGGGCCGAGAACTCGAAGTAGCGGTGGTTGACGCTCTTCACCTCGCACGCGGCGCGGACTTGCCCATTGAAAACCTCCGCGCGCCCAAAACCCGTCATGCTGCGCACCATGGCGATACCTCCTACAAAATTTTGAAAATTACGGAGCAGCGTTCCCCTGTATGCAAAAACGAAGAAGGCATTTCCGCGATTTTCAATTGGATTCCCAGGGCGTTCTCATAGTGAAATTTCATGAACCCCGCGCAGCAATAACAATACGACATCGGCATGGTATCGTTTTCGGGCTTACAGCCGTCAAAGCACCAGCACGAGCATCTGGTTTCATGCTCCCCTGTGATATACGCGCCGATGTGATTTTCATCGATGATCCACGGCTGGCTCACGTGTTTGAGCTTTTTGATTTTTTTGGCGAACGGCTTCGAAGCGTATTTTTTCGCAAATGCTTTGGTTTTCTCAAGCATCTCCCCATCCGTGCAGCAAGCCAGGGAACTCATGAGGCCCATGACGGCATCGCGTGCAAGCAACGCGTCGCATTTTCTCATCGCTGCGCAGTAAAAATTCGCGTTATCCTGGCATGGGCTGTCGGATTTCGCATACGTCACGTTCAGTATATCTCGCGCGGTTTGCTCGTCTATACCGTGCTTACCGATGGCTGCGCTGAAATCCTCTCTATGCGGCATTTAATGCGTCTCCTTGTCAATCTGCATCACGCGGATGGGCTGATTCCTCCCATTTTAGCTCGAATAATTTATTATAACACGGCTTGCGGGAAATGTCAATCAAAAATCCCCCCGGCATCCTCGAAGATGCCGGTGGGTACCTTCGCCGTCCACGCCTCCGGCGCTTCCAGCCCCAGCGCATATGCCGTCACGGCCGCGATATCCCGGATATTCATCTCCCCGATGGTCCCCGGCTTCACGGTCTTGCCCGCGCAGCCGATGAAAATCAGCTTTTCCTCGTCGCTGTCGCCGCCGTGGCCGAAGCCATTGCCGCCGTGGTCGGCGCAGACGATGAACAGGGTGTCGTCCGCGTAGCCCTTCTCGCGGTATTTCGCGACGATTTTGCCGATCAGCGCGTCGGTCTCCGTGATTTTCTTCAGGCTCTCCGCTTTGCCGAAGCCGGATTCGCCGCCCACGTGGTCCACCTCGTCGAAGTGCACGAAGAGCAGCGCGGGGTCGTGGGCGTCGAGGTAATCCAGCACCAGGCCGCACACCGCGGCGTCGCTCTTGGCCGTGTCCTCGTGCACGCCCAGGTTTTTCTCCACGATCCCCCAGTTGATGGGGCACCAGTTCAGGATGGACGCCAATTCCGCCTCTGGCATGGCTTCCCGCGCCACGCGGAAGATCGAAGGGTAGGGGGAATCCGGCGCGTGGGGCACGCCCGAGCGGATGATATCATTGGTCAGGCCGTGAATCTCCGGCTCCACGCCCAGCAGCATCGAGCCCCAGCACTGCGCGCTGATGGTGGGCAGGGCGCTCATCGCGTTGTAGGTCACCGCGCCGTCGGCGAACAGCTCGTCCATGCAGGGAGTCTCCGTGCGCGAGAAAAAATTGCCCGCGCCGTCCACGCCAAGGATCGCGACACGCTTGTATTTCACGCGAACACCCCCCCGGGTACCTTCGCCGTCCACGTCCCCGGCGCTTCGAGCCCCAGCGCGTATGCCGCCACGGCCGCGATATCCCGCACGTTCATCTGCGCGATCGTGCCCGCCTTCACTGTTTTGCCCGCGCAGCCGATGAAAATCAGCTTTTCCGCCTTGGTCCTGCCGCCATGGCCGTGAAATTTATTCCCGCCGTGGTCGGCGCTGACGATGAACAGGGTGTCGTCCGCCCGGCCCTTCTCGCGGTATTTCGCCACGATCTTGCCGAGCAGCGCGTCGATCTCGGTGATCTTCTCGTAGTACATCTTCGCGCCGTAGCCGAACTTGTGGCCCGCGCCGTCCACCTCGTCGAACTGCACGAACAGCAGCGCGGGGTCGTTGGCGTCGAGGTAGGCCAGCAGCTTCTCGCAGACCTCCGCGTCGCCGCTGCCGGTCTCCTTGTGCACATCCAGGTTCTCCTCGATGATGCCCCGGTTGATGGGGTCCCAGTTGCTGAAGGACGCCAGCTGCGCCTCCGGCATGGCTTCACGCGCCACGCGGAAAACCGAGGGGTAGGGCGAGCTGACGTCATAGGGCTTGGTGGAGACGATCTCGTTGTTCAGGCCGTGGGTCTCCGGCCCCACGCCCAGCAGCATCGAGCCCCAGCATTCCCCGCTGATGGTGGGGATGGAGGTCAGGGCCTCGTAGGTCACCGCGCTGTTTGCGAACAGTTCGTCCATGCAGGGGGTGGCCGCCTTCGCGTTGAAGCGGCCCATGCCGTCCACGCCGAGGATCGCGACTCGTTTGTACATGCTAAAAACTCCTTTCAATTGGAAGCCGGCTTGGCCAGCTCTTCAAATGCCTGCGCGAACGTGCCCGCCGCGCTTGGGCCCGGCGAGAGTAGTTCCGCGTAGTGGTCGTAATTCCAGGTGCCGAGCACCTTTTCGGCAAAAAAGTCCCAGCCCAAGGCGTAGAACATCAGGTAATCGCCGTCGGGGATGATGTAGCCCAGCTCGTCGTTGCACAGGCCGAACACCAGGACATCGCGGCCCGCGCTTTCGCTGAAGGTGGAGTACGCGAAGTCCCGCTGGCGTATGGCGTGTTCGGCGGTGGTATCCCCGCCGCGCCAGGCCAGCCCAGGGGTGAACTCCCCCGGCAGCAGCGCGATGGCAATGCCCTGCGGACCGCCCAGCTCGAGATAACCCAGCTCGGTAAGAATCGCCAGCTCCTTGCCGTTTCGCAGCACGGTGAAGTTCCCCATGCCCCGCTTGGCCGCCGCGCGCATGACGGGGTTTTCCACCGCCACGGTTAGTTCCTTTAGTCGCAGGGACAGCGAGGGGGCAAGCGGGGTTTCGCGCACGGCATCGCTGCCCAGCAGCATCGCCAGGGTTTGCCCGTAATTGTAGCCGTGCTCATTCGCGGGGTCAAGCAACGGGCTGGCGGCGATGCCGTCTTTTGGCAGGGTCATGGCAAGGGCGATGGCCGCAAGGTCGCGCCCAATGACGCGCACGCGCTTGTCGTGCAGCACATAGGGGCGCTGCGCATAGGGAATGTCGTCGCCGTTTTCGTCCTTGAGGTCGCTGGGCAGGGAGCTGTATTGCTCGTTAATGCCGTTTTGCGCCCCGTTGTGGAACAGCATGTTCGCCCCCGCTTCGTTGATGAGCTCCTCCATGTAGTAGATGAAATCGCCCGAAATGCTGTCGGCCTTCCAGCCGCCGTAGCTCCAGCCCGCGAGGAAGGGGTGCAGGGCGAAGTTGAGCAGCACGGTTTCCCGGGATTGCGCGTTATCCGGCACAAAGCGCAGCTTGTTGAGCTTGGTGGGAATCAACTGCCAATTGCGGCGGTTGCCCGTGTAGCCCGCAATGCCGTAGCCTTCGATGGGCACGGTTTTCATGACGTCATCCCACTTTTGCTGAAACGCGTCGTCCCACTCGTCGGTTTCGTCGTCAAAGCCGATCAATTTGTCATACTTGTCGTAAAACGCCCACCTGTCGAAGCAGTCCTGCCCAATGGAGGATATGTAGAGCTTCCCGGGCTCCATGGCCGCGACGGCCGCGCGAATGGCTGCGGCCGCCCTTTCGTTGACGAACGCGATGTAGTCCTGATCCGCCTTGCCGCCCTCGGAATAGATCCCCGTGGTGTCCACCCCCGTGTGCACATGGGTTGAGGCCACATTCACGCTCTGCAGCCCCATATCGGCCACCAGGGCGCGGATTTGCCGCGCCTGCCGGTTCGTCACGCCGATGGCGTCAATGGCCGCGAAGATGTTCACGTTGCCGTCCCCGGCGCTCAGCGCGATCACCCGCACCTTGAGCTCATCCAGCTTGTGGTTGAGCGTGCGGCGCGGCACCGTGATATTCCCGCCCTCGTAGTAGGTCTTGGTCTCCCAGTCCTCGGGGGTGATGATCGCCTGGGCGTAGCCGAGCCGCCAGGCCTCGCCCTCGCTTTCGCCGCCGGGGTAGAAGTTTTCGCTCACGTAGCCTGCCGCGCCAGGGATGTCTTTGGGCATGGGGGTCAGGCCGTCCAGAATCCTGCCGAGGCCCGTCATCCAGCGTTCGCCGACGGAGGCCCGCCGCAGGGTTTTCGAGGCGTCGGGGGGCAGGGGTTCCGGCTTCCAGCCGATACTGCCAGCGAAGCCCACGCCGGTCAGCAGGAGGACAAGCGCCAGGGGGACGGCGATGATGATCGCCAGCGTGCGCAGGATGCGCTTCAGGATGCGCCTTGGTTTGGCCATGTCGTGCCCCTTTCAGGTGTTGGCAGGAAAATTTCAATTCATTATACCCCACCCCGCCCGCGAAAGTCAACCCAATTATTTCACAAGGCGCGCCCGCCGCGCGTCTCTGCGTTTTGTAAAGCCCTACGCTTGTCAATTTATGTAAATAAAGCGTGTGTCCCGTAAGGCTTTGCGCGCTCTGTAAAGCATGCGGCCTTGTCGAAAAAATCTCGTTCACAGGCAGTACAGGATTGTCTCCCCCTCTGTGCAGGAGTAGTGCCGCACGTAAAATCGGTAATCGGGGCATATCTCATGCAGGTATTCCGGTATGGCCAGCATGTGCCCGTCGCTGTGATAGATCGCCGCCGCGATACGGGGCCGATGCTTTTGGATCGTCTCCCGCGCCCCGCGCAGCACCTCCAGGTCCGCGCCCTCCACGTCGATTTTGATATAGCTGACAGGCAAGCGGCTCCCGCAGGAGACGCTGGGCAGCCCCGGCATGCACTCGAGCACATGGTCGAGCGTGTCCACTTCGATCATCCCCCGCCCGGAGGGCTCTATCCTGCTCATGCTGAATTTGCCCGGGGCAAAGCCGAACCGGCCGCGCTCGCTTCCCAGCCCCATCTGAAAGCAGGCCGGCTCTTTGCCGAACCTCGGCAGGTTTTTCTGCAGGCGGGTAAAATTGAACGGGTCCGGCTCGAAGATCACGCACTGCGGCGCGGGCTGGCCCGCGGATATACAGAGCGCCTGAAAAAACAGGGAGGTATTCCCCTGAAAGCCGCCGATGTCCACGAAAACCTCGTTCCGGCCCGGGACGATCAGCTCCCTGTCCAGATAGGCGGTCTTCTTCTTTTGCATGTGCGGGTCGATATAACGCCTTTCCCTGGTGCAGCGGTATCGGATGAGGGAGCGGTAGGTATCCCTGCTTCTGTCATCCGCCAGCAGGGAGGCCGCACGCTCCACGCGCGCGGCGTTCGCCTCGAAAAACGCCCGCGACGCACGCAGCTTGCCTTTCCCGGCCCGCCTGTATACGGCATCCCCGAGCGCCCCCAGGGCTTTCGAATCGGAGGTGCTCGCGGAGGCGAACACGTATAGCTTGTAGGGGATGACCTTGAGGTCCATGCTGTGGCTCCTGTCTACGCCTTCGTCAAATCCCGTATCCACTTGAACCGGTTCACCTTCACCGCCGCCACCGCGCACTTGAGCACCTGGTCGCTCTTCAGGAAGACGAACACCCACAGCGGCGGCAGATGCCACGCAAAGGCCGCCAGCGCGCTCAAGGGGAGCACGATACCCCACTGGAAGATCAGGTCGTTGACCAGCACGAAGCGGGTGTCGCCTCCGCCGGAGACAATACCCGCAAGGCACGTCATCTGGTAGCCCGTGCCGGCCACCGTGACGCTGAGCACCGCCATGAACTGCATGGCGAGCGCGCGCGTCTCCGGGGCGATGTTGTACACGCCGATGATCCAATTGCGCCCGAAAAACAGGGCCATGCCCGTGCACAGCCCCATGCCCACAAATAATACTTGAAGCGTGCGCGCGTAGGTTTTTACACGCGCAATATCGCCCTGCCCCACCGCCTTGCCGATCACCACGTGGGAGGCCGACGCGGCGGCGTAAATCACGCAGGAGACCAGCTGGAACAGCGACGAGGCGATGGAGACGGCCGCGATGGGCCCCTGCCCCAGCCGCCCGATGATGGCGCTCTGGACGTTCATGGCCAGCCCCCACGAGAGCTGCGAGCCCGTCAGCGGCAGCGCCGTCTTCGCGTAGGCCTTGAAATCCCGCTTTTTCGCGCGCAGAAGGTCGTGTAAACGGAATTGCAGCTTTTTATCGTAATATCTCGCATAAAGCACAAGCATCACGAACTGCGCGGTATAGGACACCAGCGTGGCCAAGGCCGCGCCGCGCGCCCCCAGGGAGGGGAAGCCCAGCTTGCCGTAGATCAGCACGTAGTTCAGCGCGGCGTCCAGCCCGAGGGCCGCCAGGGAGAGGTACACCCCCACGCGCGGGCTCTCCACGCTGCGGAACATCGCGACGCCCACGTGGCTCAGCGCAAACAGCGGGTAGGCCGGGGCCAGGGCCCGCAGGTACTCCGCCCCCTGCGCGATGACCGCGGGCTCGTTGGTGAGCAGCCGCAGCACGCGCCCGGGGATCAGCAGCCCCAGCGCGCCGAACAGGAGCCCCACGCCCGCCGCCAGCCAGAGCGCCACGGCGAAGATGCGCCGGATGGGCTCCGTCTCCCGCTTGCCCCAGTATTGCGCGGCGATGACCGCCGCCCCCGTGCCGATGCCCGCCAGGGCCATCTGCAGCAGGAACTGCAGCTGCACGACAACCGCCACCCCGGACATCGCCGCCTCGCTGTAGGCCCCGAGCATCATGTTGTCGCACAGGCTCACGCCCAGCAGGATGAGGTTCTGCAGGGCCACCGCGCCGGTGAGGCGGAAGAACCGCGCGTAGAACTCCTTTTCGCGCGTCATGCTCATACGTAAGCCACCGCGCATGCCATTAAGGCCTGGGCCAGGTAGTACGGGAACATCACCAGCCAGGAAAACGCGCCGCCCGGGGTTTCTTTTTTCGGGCCGAAGTTGAAGTAGAACAGCGAGGTATCCGAAAGCGCGAGCATGCACGTGGCCGGCAGGGAGAGCCACCGCAGCGCGCCGTGCGTCTGCGCCGCGACCCACGCCAGCGCGCCCAGCAGCAGGGCGTAGACCAGCAGCGGCCCGCCCACCCTGCCGAAGTGGAAGATCTTCCGCCGCCACAGCACCGCGTATACCGCAGGCAAAACGAGCAGCAGAGGCAGCAGCCAGGGCGAAGCTTCCGCCCGGGAGAGCAGCACCGCGAGGTTCAGCACGTGCGCGAGGAAAAACGGCACGGCCCCCATCACGAAGGCGTAGCCCTTATCCCTCTCCGGGTGGGCCAGCACGGGCCCGATGGCGAGCAGGGCGTCGCCCAGGCACGCCAGGCAGAACCCGAAGAGCAGCGCCGCCGCCTGCCAGTCAAGGCGCTCCCGCAGGGACGCCCCCGCCACCCCGGCAAGGCAAAAAAACATCGACGAGAATATCTTGTTGGCAAAACGCCCCATGGGGCCCTTCAGCAGCAGCCGCGCCGGCTGCAGCATGATGCACAGCACCCCGCACAGGCCCAAGGCCGCCGGAAAAAACATAGGTACCCCTCCCGCTCCGCGCGCAATTTGGTATAGTATAGCAGATATGCGCGCGGAATGCAAACACTTTCGCAGCGCGCGCCGATTTCACCGGGAACGCATAAAATGATAGCAAGCCTTTCTGTGAAATTTCTCTTGCATTTTCGAAAGTTGTGTGGTATCATTAGAATAGCGCGAATTGTAGGAAGGGGTAAGCAAAAATGAAAAAACGCTGCATCGGCATACTGCTCTGCCTGGGGCTGCTGCTGGGCTTGATCCCGTTCTCCGCCACGCCGGCGGGGGCGGCCACATTCAATGGCCTGATACTCCCCGAAAACCCCGGGGACTCGTGGCCCACAGCCAGTGAGGCAGACGACATGAATACCCGCGGCTATCACTGGAGGGGCGGCAACGTAAGAACCCTGACCATCCGTAGCCTCTCGGGTACGGGTTCCATCCGGATTGAAGAGCCGAACATCAAGCTGGAGGTGCTGGGCACCAACACCATCACCTACGGCCCCGACGGCGGCGTCAACCTCGCGGTCCCCGGCGGGCTGACCATCACAGGCGGCGGCACCCTGGCGCTCACCGCCGCGGGCGCGGGCAGCGGCACCGGGGTCAAAGTGTCGGACGGCTCCGCCGAAATCACCGGCGGCACCACGGTGACGGTCAACCACAGGGCCGCCACCGATATCTACGCCTTCCGGTTGGAGTCCGCAGACAATATTTGCAGCCTCCATATCAACAGCGGCAGCAAGCTGACTGCGGAGGGCGGCGGCGTGGTGGCGCCCGGCAAGCTCCTGATCGACGGCGCTGGGTCCTATGTGTACGTCACCGCGACCACGCAGGGCGCGATCCTCGACGGCTCGGCCATGTGCGGCATGCTCGAGATCACGGGCGGGGGCGAGCTGTGCGTCAACGACGCCAACCCCAACAACAAAACCACGGGCCTGGTGTCCATGGGCAACTACAACGAGACCAACCCCGCCAAGAAATCCGCCGTTTACGTCGACGGCGGCACGCTTTACGCCGCGGGCAGCTACCTGGGCGCCGACGTGTGGGGGAACGTCATCATCAAAAACAAGTCGAGGGTGGCCTTCAATGGCGGCGGCTACAACCTGCTCGGCAGCGGCGGGGCCCTGATCACCGGCAGCCTCTCCCTCGACAAGGACTGCTACTTCGCCACGGCCGGGACCAGCAGTATCCTCGGCTTTGGCCTTGCCCTGTGCCTCAAGGGAGGCTTTGCGACGAACGGCGACAAGCCGGACAGCTCCCAGGTCATCAAGGGCTCCTATTCCTCCTCCGCCACGCAGGACCTGAGCGTCCTGGACGGTGTCGATTTTACGGACGGCGTCTGGCTCGGCCTGGCGACCGGGGGCTGGGCCTATAACGGCGCCAGAAACAGCTTGTTCAGCCTCCTGCGCCGCCTGAAGATCGAGCCCAGGCTGGAGGCGGGCCCCAGCCCCGTCTACGTGCATATGGACGAGGCGGATGACAGCAAAATCATGAAGGTGGGCCAGGACATCGTGCCGGTCCCGTTCACGGTGACCGGCGGCGCCGCGCCCTACACCTTCAAGATCGACGGGCCGAAGTGGCTGCGCCTGGAACTGAACCCCGTCACCGGCCAATATGAATTCAAGGGCACGCCCGACGCGCCCTCCGGGAAGACCGTCGCCATGGTCACCGTCACCGACAGCGACGGTTATCTCGCCAACTGGCTCGCCCCGTCGATGCTGCGGACCTGCACGCCCGCCAACACCACCAACCCCTCGCCCATCGTCATCTACCTGGGCGACGTCATCGGCGACCCGCTGGCGTTTGCCGACAACTTCAGCGTCCCCGAATCCGTCGTCGATGTCAAGATCGCCCCCCCGGTCGACGTCCATACCGGCGCATCCGGCGGAACGCCGCCCTATGCCTTCTCCATTGATTACGACCACGCTCCGTCCTGGCTGACCATCACCCCGACAGGCGAGATCTCCGGCACGCCGCCCAAGGCCGCCGCGGAAACCGCCGCCAGAATCTACGTGACGGACAGCGCCGTCCCGCCGGCCAGCGCGTATATCGATATCCCGGTCGGCGAAGCCCGCGCGCCGCTGGTTTTCGACAACTACGGCTGGGGCGTGCCGAACAGCGAGACCGAAAAGCCCATCGCCGAGGTGGACGTCTCCGCGGGCGTCTCGGGCGGCACGGGGGGCTACACCTACAGCCTTTCCGAGCATCCGACTTGGCTGTCGATCGACAATGCCGGCAAGATCAAGGGCACGCCGCCCAGCACAGTGCAGCCGGAGACCACCGCCAAAATCACCGTGACGGACTCCTCGGGCAATTCGGACTTCATCACCATCACCGTGGGCGAGGTATTCAAGGCGCAGGTCACCAGCGACCTCACCTTCTTCCACTACCCCGAGTTCGACGTCCCGCGCACCTATCCGGGCAAGGACATCACCCAGCCGCTGAATCTTGGCTCCGGCTACACCTGCAGCGTAAAGCCCGTGGATATCAACGTCTCCAGCGGCGTGAGCGGCGGCACGAAGCCCTACACCTTCGAGATGGTAAGCGGCCCAACCTGGCTGCATATCGTTTCTAGCGGCGCTAATGCCGGCAAGCTCTACGGCACGACGCCAGGCAACGACAATACAGCTACTTCTACAGCCACTCCCGCAAACAACAACGGCAACGTCGCCGCGACCAAAGCGGTCATCCGGGTCACTGACAGCGCGATTCCGCCGAACAGAAAGGAAATGGAAATCAAAGTTGGCCCCGTGTCCAGCCTGCGGTTCAACAATAACCTCCCCGGCTGGAATCAGGCATTGATGACGGGAACAAATATAAGTGTCAACCCCATTGGACACTATACGGAAAACAACAATTCCCTTGGCACAAGCTACTACGGATACCACGTTACGGCAGGATACCCGGGCACGCCTGTTTATGAATCCGCCGGTTCAGCCACCGAGAAACCCAGTGGCTCCACCGGGCCCGGATGGCAGCACCCGCATTATGGCATGACCGGCGGGCAGCAAGTCAGATCGGGCACGAACGTAAGCAATAACTACGATTTCGATATCGTCAACGGCCCGATATGGCTCGACACGTCGCTGAACGGCTGCTTCAGCGGCAGCTACACCAGCTACGACGCCAACGGCTTGCCCACCAGCGCGCCCACTACCTCTTCCAACTACCAATACGGCATCCGTCCGCCCGGCCCGCGGCCCGCGACCACCGTCACCATCCAGTTCGAGGACAAAAACGGCGCGCTGGAAATCATCACCCTGCCTGTCGGCCCGATCATACCCAAGGACACCGACATGCCCTTGCCGTTTACGTTCACCAAACTCGCCTCCTATGATATCGACAAGCGCCTGGTGGGCACCCCCTTGCCCGACGACCCGCCGATCAATTTCAGCCGCACCGTGGTCGGCGCGTCGTCCGTGTCCTTTACCATGGATGTAAATGTACCTTCCGGCTACACGGGCACGGCGGCTGACTGGGACTGGCTGCAACTGACACCCGAAGTCGTGAACGGCGTTCCCACCGGCAGGCTCACCGGCGAGCTCACCGGCACACCGCCCATGGGCAAGGCGCTGCCCGCCACCACCGCCACCATCACGGCGATCAACGACGTCTCCCCATTCGAAACCAGGACTATTCAAATCCAGATCGGCGCGGTATACACCAACTACCTGCGCTTCGAAAAGCCGGCGAGCTGGGCCGGCGATATCCCGGCGGGCGGCATCGGCACGGCCATTGACCTCGTCTATTGCGCCGTCTGCGCCAGCGGCGGCGAGACGCCTTACACCTACCGCATCGCCTTCGACGGCACCGATCAGGCGAAGTGGAGCTGGTTGAGCATCGGCCTGAACGACGGCATCATCACGGGCACCAGGCCCGCCACCGCGCTGCCGGAGAACATCGCGCGCGTCACGGTGCGGGACGCCGCGGGGGTCGAGCGCAGCATCGCGGTCACCATCGGCGCGGTCATCTCCAGTCCCCTGGTGTTCGTCGATTCCCCCGGTTATGACATCCCGGAGGGCTTGATAGGCTCCGACATCCTCCCGGCGATCAATGTCTCGGGTGCGGTTTCGGGCGGCACGGGGGCTGGGACCTACAGGTTCACAAAAACCGGCGGCCCGGATTGGGTGAACGTCAGCACGGACGGCGTCATCACCGGCACGCGCCCGGGCGCCGCGACAGGCGCTACCACCGCCGAGGTCACGGTGACCGACGGCAACGGCAAAACCAACAAAATCACGATCGCGGTGGGCGCGGTGTACACCGTCAAGCCCACGGAGCTGGCCTTCACCGACAAGTCATTTGCGATCCCCGAAGGCACGGTGGGCAAGGCCATCGCTACCATCCCCCTGAGCGCCTACGGCACTGTCAGCGGCGGCGTGCCGGGCTACACCTTCAGCATCATCGGCCCGGCCTGGCTGAAAATCAACCAGTCGAACGGCACGCTTTCCGGCACGCCCGACGCCTCGTCCTCGGCGAAGACCGCCACCGTCACGGTGACGGACAGCGCGGGGGCCAGCAAGTCCATCCAGATCACCGTGGGGCTGGTGCGCGCCCCCGTGCCGCTGCGCTTCGACAAGCAGGCGGACTACGACTTCCCGGCCACCACCATCGGCGACAGCGCCGTCACGGTGGGCAGCCTCGTCACGCTCGACGGCGGCGTCACCGCTGTCAAGGGGGTTGTCGGCGGTACGCCTCCGTACACCTTCAGCATAAACGCAGCGATCCCCGCCGGCTCCCCATCGACGGACTGGGATTGGCTGAAAGACGGTTTTAGCACGTCCACCGGCCAAATCACCGCCGCGCCCGACGACGTCCGCCGCGCGCGTCCCGCCACCGAGGCCACCGTCACGGTGCGGGACAGCACGGGCAAGACCGCGAGCGTCGTCATCTCCATCGGCGCCGTGGCTGCCGCGCCGCTGGTGTTCGCCCCAACCGGCTATTCGGTCCCCCCCTTGAATACAGGCGCCAACTTCTCCGCCGATCTGGCCGCTTACGGCACCGTCACTGGCGGCACGCCGCCCTATAGCTACAGCATCAGCGGCTCGGCATGGCTGAAGATCGACAGGGACACCGGCGTCATCTCCGGCATGCCACTGGATGCGACGACCGGTGATACCTCCGCCACCGTCACGGTGCGGGACAACGCGGACAAGACCGCCTCCATCACGATCACCGTGGGCAAGGTGACCGGCGACCCCATCCTGCGCCTGACTGACAAAAGCTTCGTCATTAAGGCGCGGGTGGTCAACACGGCCGTCAGTCCAACATTGGATTTAAGCTATGGCAACGGCTTCACGGGCGGCGTAGGGCCCTACACTTACAGCATATCCATGGCAAACGGCAAGACCTGGCTGAGCGTCGGCGGGACCACGGGCATCGTCAGCGGCACGCCCGGGCCCGCGGACGACTCGGAGGCGACCACCGCCACGGTCATCGTGAGGGACAGCAAGGGGAAAACGCTGGCGATCCCCATCAGTGTGGGGGCCGTGACCAAGAAGCTGGACGCCATCGAGAGCTACACTATCCCGGAGAACACCAAGGGCAAAGCCATCGCGCCTTTGAATGTCTACCTCGGCGTAACAGGCGGCACCAAGCCCTACACGTTCACGATGGCCGTCGGCGAAAATTTGAGCTGGCTGCACATTGACCCGGAGACCGGCGTCATCACGGGCACCCCGGACAGGAGGCTGACTGAAACCACCGTCCAGGTCAAGGTCACCGACAGCGCCGACCCGCCCGGCAGCCCCGCCTATATTAGGGTTACTGTCAAACAGGTAATTGAACCGATGACATTCATCCCCCGCACCACGGACAAAATCCCGGATGGTACGGCGGGCGTGAAAATCACGCCTTTAGATCTAGGAGCAGACCCCCCCAGGGTTAATTACGCGATAGGGGCCTACACGTACAGCATAACCATGGCGAACGGCCAAACCTGGCTGAGCATTGATCCGATTACCGGCATCATCACCGGCACGCCCCCGGCCGCGGCTTCGGCGACCATCGCCTATGTCAAAGTCACCGACAGCGCCGTCCCGCCCAACATCGTCGAAAAACCGATCCCTGTCGGCGAAGTGAAGGCCTCCCTCGTGCCGATTCCGCTGAAGTTCGACCAGCCCAACGCGATTCCGGCGGGCATGGTCAACACGTCCGTCTCGGTCAATATCTCCGGCTACGTGGTCGGCGACAACACGCCCTACACCTACAGCCTCTCCGGTCCGGCGTCCTCCTGGCTGAGCATCGTTTCTTCCGGTCCCGATGCCGGCAAGATCACTGGCACGCGCACAACGGTGAATAGTGCCACGTCGTCGGTCACCGTCACCGTGACGGACAGCGCGGGAGCCAGCATGTCTCGCACAATCACGGTTGGCCCCGTCAACCCCGCCCCCACGGGGCGGCCGCTGGCGTTCAACAAGCTCAGCGGGTTTGACATCCCGGCGGGCGTGGCCGGCACCCCTATCGCCTCTGTGAACGTCTCCGGCGGCGTGTCCGACGGAACGCCGCCCTACACTTTCGCCATGACCGGCCACCCGACCTGGCTAAGCATCGTTCCTTCCGGCCCCGACGCCGGCAAGATCTCCGGCACGCCCCCGGTGAAGGCAGCCGCCATAAACAACGTTGTCATCACGGTGACGGACAGCGCAAGCCCCACCAAGGCCAGCAAGAGCATCACTATCTCCATCGGCGCCATGGACGCGCCCGCGCCCGCGCTGGCCGCGCCCCCCGCGGGTTCCGTCACGATCGCCGGCGGCGAGGAGGGTTCGGATATCACCCCCGTGTCCGTGGTTATCACCGGCGGCACCGCGCCCTACACCTACAGCATCACGCCGGATTGGCTGAAGATCGACAGTACCGGCAGGATCACCGGCACTCGCCCGGCGGGGGCCTCGGCCGCGTTCGACGCGACAGTTACGGTCACGGACGCCAGAGGCGCCTCCGTCAGCTTCAAGGTCAAAATCGGCGCGGTGACAGCAAAGAAATCGACCAAGTATATCTTCACCACCAAATGGCTGTCCAACTTCGGGAACTGGCTCCTGTTCATCTTCCTGTTCGGCTGGATCTGGATGTGGTTCGTCAATCCTAAAGCATAAGGCATAAACCAAGCGGCAGCGCGTGAAGCGCTGCCGCTTTGCTGTGGCCTGATTCAAACCGCCGTTTCCAGGTACGTCACCACGTCCCCGACCGTCAGGAGCTTCGGCAGCAGCCTGTCCGGGATCGTGATGCCGAAGTACTCCTCGACCGCGCAGACCAGGTCGAACAGCTCCATGGAGTTCAGGCCCAAATCGGCCGTCAGCACCGACTCCGGCCCGACCTCCGACAGGTCGCCCTCCCAAATTTCGCCCAGGATCTCCTTCAGCTTCTCAATCATGGCGTGTCCCTCCTTGTATGGAATGTTTTTTGATTTTCATCGTCGTGGTCTTCGGGAACGGCGTGTCCCGGAGCTTCACCAGGCCCACCTGCTTGTAGCCCGGCAGGCCGCGGTTCATCGCGTGCACCGCGCCGTTGATTTCTGACGCCGACGCCGCCGGGTCCGCGTAAATCTCCGCCGCGATGCGCCCGTCCTCCCCGTAGACCGCCGCCTCCACCACCCCGGGCAGCAGCTTGAGCTTCTCCTCCAGCTCCTCCGGCGAGACATTCTTGCCGTTGCTGAGGATGATCAGGTGCTTGATGCGGCCCGTCACGTAGAGGTAGCCGCGCCTGTCCAGGGTGCCCAGGTCGCCGGTTTTGAACCAGCCGTCGCCGGTGAAGGCGTCCCGGGTGGCCTGCCCGTCGCCGTAATAGCCCTGCATCACGTTGCTGCCCTTCACCTGTATCTCCCCGCCCTCGTCGATCCTGACGCGGCAGCAGTCCACCGGCGGGCCCACGCTCCCGACCCGGTTTTTCCGGTTCGGGTTGACGGACACCACGGGCGAGCACTCGGTGATGCCGTAGCCGTTGAGCAAATTCACGCCCATGGCGAGGAAATCGGCGGTGATCCGCTCGTTCAGGGGCGCGCCGCCGCAGATGAGCAGGTAGAGCTCCCCGCCCAGCGCGTCCAGCACCTCCCTGAACAGCCTGCGGCGCACGTCGATACCCAGCCTCATCAGGGCGCGGCTGAGCTTCAGCGCCTTGCGCAGCTTGTCCTCCTCCCCCTTCTTCCTGGCGGATTCCCAGATCTTCTGGTACACGACCTCGATGATCGCGGGCACGAGGATGAGGACGGTCGCCTTCGTCTTCACTATATCCTTCTGCACGTTGCGCACGCTGCGGCTGAGGTAGTTGGTCGTGCAGTACATCAGCGGGATGAGCACGCCCGCCGTCAGCCCGAAGGTGTGGTGCAGGGGCAGCGCCTGCACGACGCGCCCCGCGCCCTGGACCCTCCTGCCCACCGCCAGTGCGTCGGCGGTGATATTCCCCTGCGTGAGCATGACGCCCTTCGGCTTGCCCGTCGTGCCCGAGGTGTAGACGATCGCGGCCAGGCTGTCGGCGCCAAGGGCGCAGCCGGTATAACTGTCGTCGCCCTGCGCGATCAACCGCCGCCCCTCCGCCAGCATCGCCGCGATCTCCTCCATGCGGATCGTCCGGCGCAGGCCCGCCGCGTCTTGGAGCGCGGGCAGCATGTCCTCATACTCCGGCGCGCAGACCAGGGCCGCGCAGCCGCTGTCCTCAAGCAGGAAGGCCAGCTCCCCGGCGGGCAGGTCCCTGTCCAGCGGCACGGCGGTGTTGCCCCCGTTGGCCGCCGCGAAATACGACAGCAGCCATTCGTAGCTGTTCCCGCCCAGGATCGCGACGCGGCAGCCCCGCAGCCCCTGCCGGAACAGCACGGTGCCGAGGGCGTCGATGTCGTCCGAAAAGGCCCGGAAGGATTTTTCCTCGTCCGTCCCATTGTCCCGTGGGATCACGAAGGCGGGCTTGTCCTCATAACGCCGCGCCGTGAACCGGATGAGGTCCCGCAGCGTGCCGGCCGCCGGTATGTCCCGCGCGCGCAGGGTCAAATGCAGGTTGCTGTTATTTGACACCGTCGTCCCTCACTGAGCTTTACTTTTCGTGGATAAGCTTATAAATCTCCTCCGTCGCCAGCGAAACCTTGGTCACGGAGAACTCCTGCCCCTCGGGGAAGACATACCAGGTGTCCTCCAGGGTGTTCAGGTCGATGCAGTCCCGGTGGTTGCCGAAGCGGTAGCTGTACTCCACGTGCACGGCGATCTGGGCAGCGGCGG
>Ga0268262_10003415_pt1 | contig 17219 bp, 19 predicted proteins | sample TergutNc150P3_FD_190354 | JGI IMG/M metagenome (GOLD analysis project Ga0268262, IMG submission 190354) | Nasutitermes corniger P3 segment gut microbial community from laboratory colony in Florida, USA - Nc150 P3 (SPAdes) (version 2) | ecosystem: Host-associated > Arthropoda: Insects >... | reverse complement strand
AGTCCCAATCCGCTCATATCATCGCTTTCCAGCCTGAAAAGGTAGGTAGCGGGAGGGTTTTTTATCAGTAATTCGTTAAGGTCAATCGTAGTATTCTCATACCCCTGCGCCGGAGACGCAAATCCGGTAGTCTTCCCTACAGTTTTAGCATTACCCATAGTTTAGATTATACTACACATTTGTATAGCTAGCAAGGAGGAAATAACGCCCGTATTCTCCTGTAGAAAGCCCAACGCTTTATCCGCTTTGCCAGCTTCGTCATCAGTGTTTTAAGCTGACAGCGATTCAGGCTTTTTGTAATACTCAGGGTATGCCGTATATAACGCCGCTTCTATGCTCTGCTCTTCAAAGTGGTAATCAATGTTGAGCGGGGCAATGCCGGTTAATTCTTGCAGGCTGAAATACCCCCATTCAGAATTGCCAAGGTCGCCGCCGAGTATGGCAAACCCGAACATATCGTTTTTATGGTCGTACTCGCAGATATATATGTCCGTGCCGCCGCAGAAATAATGAAAAACCGCAGGGTGTTCTTCCATGCCGTCGGTTTCCTTGATTTTCGGGCATTTTTGCAATTGAGCTTGTAACCGTAAAATAGCGTCTGAAAATTCCCCTAAATTCTCCCCGGTGAATTCAAGCTGTATCCTCGGAATAAGGGCCGCCACTTCCGGCGGGATCGTTTTTAATACTTCCATATTGCCTCCTTGTGTGTTTCTCCCGCCCCGAAAGGGGCGGAAGCCGCGTCTTTTTTGTTTTTATTATTCACAAAATTCCCTATATCAGCACGTCCGGTATAGAAGCGTAGGTTTCGCCTTTCAAAAGCCGTTCAAGCTGATCCATGCCGATTTTCTTGGCGTCAATCCTTTGCAGGCTTTCAAGTATTTTTTCTTTAGTCCAGCCGGAAGCGTCCCATATCCGGGCCGCCTGAATCTGCCGTAACGAAAACCGGTTTTGCTGGCCTGTCGTCGCTTTAATCCGGAAATTGATGTCTTCCCTCCAAAGGCGGGATATTTCTTCGTTTGCATGTTTTATGTCCGCTGTTTTGAAACGGCTCTTTAAGGCGTGCTGCTGGACATCGGCAAGAACGGCTTCAAGAGTGTCAGCCGACAGTTCTTTGTCTAATTTATAGCCGGTTCTGGAAGCGAAGTTATGAACGCATGTAAGCCCCGCGCGCCCTCCGGGTATCATATTCAGCCCGTTAGGGTGCAGGGAATGAAGGGAGCGTTTTTCAACTTCCTTTTCCTCAATTTCCAAAGCCTGCTTTTCGGTTAGCCCCGCCCGTTCGACAATATGCTCCAAAACGCCTATACGGCAGAACTCGCCGCGGAGGGCGCGGTGAAAAAGCAGGTTTGAACCCCGGCTCATATCGTTGCAATGCTGGCGGTAGCGTTCCTGCCACGTCCGCCTGGTGATCCCGACATAGAGAAGCGCGTTGTCTTTGTGGAATTGCCGGGCTGACGGCATATTGTTATATCTGTAATTATCCCTTATCGCTTCCAGTTCCTTTTTGACTGCGGCCTGGTTATCGGCGGACAGAAGCGTATGGGAGTAAAGCTGGTAAGAGCCGTCCCGGAGGACAAGATTTTCATTAAAGCCGAGCAGGTATTCAAGCGGGGCGATGAAGGAATGAAGCGTTTTTTTCGAGTTATACCCGACAATCAAGTGGCTCCCCGCATACTCCGAAGGCGGTTTTTCTGCAAAACTGACGGCGATTTTGTAGTCGGCAGATTTATAGAGAGTAGAAATTTTCGGGCATAACGTCGGCATAAAAAGGACAGAAATATCGAGGGCGGGGTATGCGGCACTGCCGCCCTTGCCCTGTATCCGGGACTCCGTCTGGGTGTCCCTTTTCGCCGCCCCCTCAAAATTGGCAAGGATTTCTTGAAGTTTGCCGGGGTGTTTGTTTTCTATTGTGTCTAAGGCTTCCTGAATCTGCCTGTAGGCCCGCTTGTGGAGAGGGAACAAAAGCCTCTCGAAAACTGCGGAATTGAATGTCATAAATTTAGCCTCCTGATATAAACTATGTAATTACATAGATAATATCTCCGATTACATAGATTGTCAAGTAAAATATTTGAAAATTAATAGATTTTCTTTGCAAGTTCAGTTATTTCATGTATAATTGCATATATAATAGGAAAATATATGGGAATAAGTTATAAGCCTTTATGGGTTCAGCTTGCCCAAAAGGGAATGAAAAAAACTGATTTATATACAATTGCTGAATTAAGCACTTCGACATTGGCAAAGCTATCAAAAAATCAGCCTGTTGATGGTAAGGTATTGGAACGCATTTGTGCCGCCCTGCAATGCCAGCCGGGGGACGTTATTGAATATATACCTGATAAAGAAAAGCAGGCGTAACAGCCTTATAGCCTTTTGAAATCGCGCATGTTTAGGGTTGTTTTTTCGGCTTATCCTTGGCTGGTTTCCTGATTTCCGGTTCTTTCTTCTTGCCCTGTTGCCGAGGGTTTTGCAATACTTCCTTAAATTCGTTATCAATTTGTGAATCTAATTTATCAACAACAAGTTTTATTTTCTGCCAGAATTCAAGCAGAACGGCAACCTGCCCTGCATCCAATTCGTCTATGCTAATACTGTGCGGCATAAATAACTGAAATATTTCGATATTAAGGGCTTTGGCGAGACGGGTGATTGATTTATCGCTGATCCACATCCGGCAGCTTTCGATGGTGTTAATTGTCTGAACCGATAACTTGGCGGTCTCGGCAAGATTTTCCTGTGTCATTTCAAGGCTTTCCCGACGTTTTTTTATGTTTTGTGCAAGGATTTGCCGTATTTTTTCAGGTTTTTCTTTCATGCCGCTAAGTGTAGATTATTTGAAATACAGATATTGACAAGTTGGTAATATTATGAAATAGTTAGTATTACCATTAGTTTTGGAGGTAAAATAATGAATAAAATAACAACTCTTATACTCTTGCTTGTATTAAATGTTTTAATCTGCTTGCCCGCTCAAGAAGGAGAAGCAGAGTTCATTGGTTTTAATGCCGAACAAGCGTTTTACGCCTATTTCGGAGCGGCAGGTAAAACTCCGCCGAACGAATATCTAACAGCTTTCATGGAAACTTGTTATCCCCAACAATACCAAAATACATACCGTAACGAATTTGAGTTTGCTAAACTGAAACAAGTTGCGTCAAAACGGCTTTCTGACGGGATAACCGGTTTTAACCGCAACCAACTTTTTGTTGCCATCACCAGCAGCAGGTTCGGTGATTATGATTTCGATAAAGAAGGTTTTAATCTGAGCCCAATCACTATTCTTGAGTGTCTTTTTACAAAAAATTTCAGAGGTGAAAATTTTTATATAAATCTGTTAAATTATAGAAACTTTGACTTTATGAAAATAGCCCCCGATCCCGCCAACAACCTTATTAAAGCAGGTACAGGTATAAGAGGCCCGACTCGCGAATACCGCATGGCCATATATTTTAAATTTGACGTACCTCCGAAAGATGCGAAGGAAAACAACTTGTACGCTGTGGTTCAACGTATTGACGTGATCGATGACGAGTATGAAACAATCGCAACCGTTATAAAAAAATAAAGGTTAGCGCGAAAGTGACCGCCACCGTTTTACGGTGTTTGTCACTTTTTTATTACCATAATAATTTAAGGAGAGAAATAATGTGGGAAGAAGGCGAATACCATCGTAATATGATGAAACTTCATGAAGAAAACCAGCGCAGAGAACGAGAAGCTTATGATGAAAAAAGGCGACTTCGGAATTATACTCAGAATTATACTCAGAATAACAGCGGTACTTCAAATAGTAATAAAAAAAAGGGGGGGCTGTTGTCTGGTATTATTGGTAGCTGTTTATTTGGTATAATCTGTTATCTTATTTATCTTTTTTTAACTTATACCAAAATAGCTATTGCAATACTAATCTTAATTTGTTTGCTTGTAATTGTATACTTTATTTTTCGAAAGAAAAATAATGAAACTTTAAATTACATTGGCAAGGATTCAAAAGGCAGGCCGGTGTTTGAAAGCAGAAACCTTAACGGAACCAGTTCTATGTGCAAAATGGTTGAAAACGGCAAGCTTGAAATGGGTATAAGTGATTTTGAAGCGGACAGCGGGAAATCACATTTTAAGCCCTCTGAAAATCTTCGACGCATTTTAGTCGCGTTAGAAAAAGGGCTTGTGCAGGAAAAAGATAAAAACGGAAAAATAATATTTAAGGATAGTCTGGGAAATTATATTGATAATCCAGACGATTACACGGGATTCACCGGCAAGGGCAAAGAAACATTATCAAATGGCGACGTATACGAAGGCGATTTTGTTAACGGCAATCGGCACGGCAAAGGGAAAATAACTTCCGCAGACGGTTCTGTTTATGAAGGCGATTTTTTTGATGGCATATTCCACGGCAAAGGGAAATTCACTTCCGCGGACGGTTTTTGTTATGAAGGCGATTTTTTTGACGAGTACTTCCAAGGTAAAGGGAAAATGACATGGTCTGACGGTGTTTACGAAGGCGATTTTTTTGAGGACAAGTTCCACGGTAAAGGGAAAATAACATGGACTGGAGGTGTTTACGAAGGCGATTTTGTTAACGGCAAATACCACGGCAAAGGGAAATTCACTTCCGCAGACGGCACTGTCAAAGAAGGGGACTTTAAAGAAGGTGTTTTTTTGGAGTGAGCAACAGCTATTTTTTCTGTAGGTATAGGAGTTATACTATAGGAGTTATACGGGGGACTACAAGAATGAAAAAGATTTGGATATTGGGGTTAATTGCTTTAGTCTGTTCTTGCGCCACCACGAAAAACGTATCAAATATGGCAGACCTGGATACAGCCATACGGGTGTCCGGCAAAGAAATAAACGAATCGCTTGACAGGGGAACCAAAATAGCCCTGATACATTTTAATTCGCCGTCGGACGCTTTATCCGATTATGTGCTTGAGGAAATGTCCATCGTTTTGGTAAAAGAGAAAAAACTTGTGGTAGTAGAACGCAAGGAAATAGACCGTCTACGCAATGAAATGATTTTTCAAATGTCCGGGGAAGTAAGCGACGAATCCGCCCAGAAAATTGGCGCAATGCTCGGGGCGCAATCAATTATAACCGGTTCATTGGCAAACATGGGTGAAACTTTCCGTTTCAGAATTAAGGTTATCAGCGTAAAAAGTGCCGCCATTGAAGCGTTTCCGTCAATGGACATCAAAAACGATTCTAAACTCCAACACCTGCTTGCCCAAAGCGGCAAGGGTTCCCCTCAGCAGACAGCTTCTGCTCAGAGCGGCGTACAGACGGCCCGGAATAACGGTCGGCAGTCACCCGCGAGGGTAACGCCGTTACGGTGGTCTGTAATGGATTATAAGGATAAATGGGGGGACAGCACCGGAAACTATGTAGAGTTTGACGGAAATATTTCGGGATTATATTCAAATATATGGGACAGTAACGTACCCGCGACAATAACAAATTTCAGATTTTCAAGAAAAGAGGGGCTTGTTTTCAAATGCAGGAAATTAGAATCATTTATGGGCTATAACGGGGATTTGTACATAAAAGTTGAAAGCGGCGATGAAAGAAAATACAGGGCAACGGTCACCGGGGACGGGACTGTCAGGGTTGAATTTTCACAAGCACTGGTTGATTATATTAAAGGAAGCGGCGCAAAAATAATGTTTACTTCTGACGGGCAGGAGTGCCGGTTTGATTTTCCTCCGAGGTTCGAGGAAGCGTACAGCCTGCTAGAAAACAGAGAACGAAAATAATGCAAGCTTGTAGGATAGCGCGGTATGAGCGGAAAGGTCTTTGCCGTGTATGAAGACAAGAACAAAGGCTGGAGGAACGCCGGTTTCGGGCCAGCGATAAACCCCGGTTCCTGCGGTTTCTGGCTGAACGAAGAAGCGGTGGCTACCGGATTCCCGCCAGATTTTAACAACACGCTGATATTTATCATGACAACGGTCAATAAATTTTATTATTCCTTTTAATTTTCTTTTTTCTAAATACAGGAGGTTTTTCAATAAAACCTGGATACTCCTTATTAACCACGGTTATAACATCTTGTTCCTTAAAATGGAAGTCTATTTTCATACATTCAGGTTCCATAAGATACGGTACATAAATAACCGCCCAATCTGAACTGTCTAAATCATCATTATTAAAAATATAACCGAACATTGTCTCAGCTTCCGGATTATATTCACAAATATAATATTCAGACCTGCAATCAGAATAATGAAATATTGCAGGTGATAGTACGTCAAAATCCCGTGTTTCGTCATAATACGGGATTTTTTTTAATTGTTTCTCAAGACGATGAATAACTTTTTTGTGTACTTTAACAGATTTCATCATCGTCATTAATTGGCGTTTGGGAATTATGACTTGTAATTCCTTTGAAATAGATTCTTTCATTATAGTTACCCCCTAAAATTTTCCAAAGCAGGATTAAAATAGTATCTGTCCGCAAAGTCGGTTACTCTGCGGACAGACAACCCGGCTAAACACTGTGTTCCCAAAAGTAAGTTTATATGCGGATAGATCACATCTAAACTAGTCTTTTTTGGGAGAAACGGTAAAAATAAAGTCTGTTGTCTAATATTATTAGAAGCGGCGGAAAAGGGATTTTACATAGGCGTTAAAAAAGCGCCAGAGCTTTTCATTTTTTATCATAACGCTTTTCCTCCTTGTTTGATCCCTGCGGCATTATGGCTCCCCGTTCCCCTCCTGACCGATCTTAACAAGACATGGGGTGGATTTGTTCACAGGATTTTATTAATTTTTATCTTTATATTATACATCATTATGGAAATATTGTCAATATGCATATTGGTCTATTTTTCATTTTTCTTTATCTTGCTCAAAATGGCTGTGGAAAATGTATCAACCCGAAACCTTGAAATTTATACGGTTTTATGGTATTGTCTATAAGTGAGAATATTCAAGAATACGTGGTTTACCCGGTTTGCCGGAAAAGAAGGTATTACAGACGCTGAATTGAAAGAAGAGGTGAACCGGCTTGAAGCGGGACAGGCTGACGCTGATTTAGGCGGCGGCGTGTATAAACTGCGGGTAGCGCGGTACGGAGAAGGAAAAGCAGGCGGTTATCGGGTAATTGTATTTTTTAAAAGTGAGGAGCGGACGTTTTTTGTTTATGGTTTTGCCAAATCCGCTACGGGTAATATTAACGAAAAACAGCTTAGAGATTTTAAAAGAGCGGCAAAGGCCGTACTCGCATTAACTGACAAGCAACTTGATGATATATTGAAAACAGGCGAATATTTGGAGATTAGGGGGTAATGGCATGAGTAAGCAATATAGAGACGAAATAGCAATGGTTTGTCACAATATGATGAAATCCGCTCAAAGTGTCGGAGCCATTAGCGATACCGAAATGCGGGAATTTGAAAAAGATTGTTTTGTCGAAGAAGCCGAAACGGCCCGTGAAAGCGAACATCCCGTGGTATTGGAACAAGTTACGGCCTAAATCCGGTATGTGCTAAATACAGAAAAGCGCAAGACGGAGCCTGTCCTAAAAATTCTGCAAATGGAATAAATCAGTTTTTTTCTTTTTTTGTACTCTTTATAGCTGTATAGCATTATATTTCATTTAGAGGGAATTATGAAGACAGGATTAATTCTGGCTGTTTTGCTGGCCGGAGTGCCAGCGTTGGGTTTTTCGCAAACTTCGTTCGCGGTACGCAACGCAGCCACATGGATAGAGGCGGTAAACGGGATAAGGGAAGGCGGCAATGACCGGGAGTACGCGATAACCGTAACCGGAACTGTTTCCGTACCCGCCGCCCCCAGCGGCGAGAACACGTTCGGCCCAGTTGCCGGTATAACGGTAACCATAGCGGGAAACGGCACGCTTTCCCTGTCTAACATCGGTAATCTGCTGGTTATCGGCGCGGGGCAAACGGTTGTTGCCAAAGACCTTGCGCTGAAAGGGCGTGATAATAATAATAGGGCGGTTGTTTTTATTCAGAAGCAAGGCGCATTTCGTATGGAAGGCAAAGCTTCGGTAACGGGCAACGCCTCTTCCTCCCCCGGCGGCGGAGTGTATATAAATGACGGAACCTTCGTCATGCAGGACAATGCCTCTGTTTCGGGTAATACCTCCGCTGACGACGGCGGCGGAATATTCTTAACAGCGGAACCTTCACCATGCAAAACACCGCCTCGGTGAAGGGAAATACCGCCGGAGGTTCCGACCCTGACGGCGGCGGAATATTTATCAATGGCGGAACTTTCGCCATGCAGGGCGGCACCGTATCGGACAATACCGCCGGCTGGGGCGGCGGGGTGTTTTTTAACAATGGCACTTTTACTATGCAAGGGGGATCGGTGTCATCCAATACCGCCACCTCCAATGCGGATAATGGCGGCGGCGGCGGGGTGTATGTAAAGAATACTTTTACAATGGAGGGCGGCACGATTTCGGGCAATACAGCCTCCTCCAGATACGGCGGCGGGGTGTATATCGCCTCCGGCGGAACCTTCACTATGCAGGGCAACGCCTCGGTGTCGGGCAATAAAGCTGGCGGCAACGGCGGCGGGGTGTATAACGGCGGAACCTTTAATATGAAGGACAGGGCCTCGGTGTCGGGCAATACCTCCAGTTCTGCCGGTGGCGGGGTGAATAACAAGAGAACCTTCACCATGCAGGATAACGCTTTGATGTCGGGCAATACCGGCACTTGGGGCGGCGGCGTGTTAGTTGAAGAAGGAACCCTTGTCATGCAGGACAACGCCTCGGTGTCAGGCAATACCGGTTCCTTCGGCGGCGGCGGGGTATATGTCCATACCGCTACATTCGCCCTGCAAGGCAACGCCTCAATATCAGGCAATACCAGCTTTACGGGCGGCGGTGTGTATATTGGCTCAAACGGAACTTTCACCAAAACCGGCGGAACTGTCTCCGGAGATGACGCGGAACAAGGGCGCAAAAACACGGCTATGAGCGGAAAAGGCTTTGCCGTGTATGAAGACAAGAGCAAAGGCTGGAGGAACGCCGGTGCCGGGCCAGCGGCAAATCCCGGTTCTTACGGTTTCTGGCTGAACGAGGAGGAGGCGGCTACCGGATTCCCGCCAGGTTTTATCGGGGTATGGAGCAGGTATAATTTTAACAACACGCTGACATTTACTTCGACAACGGTCAAATCAAGCAGCCGGGATGTTACATGGAAGTTTATAAGCGCGTCAGGCGATACATATACGTTAGAAGCCAACACTGCGGCCAAAACCAGACTGACGCTCGCTATCAAATACATTGATGTTCGTTACGGGCCGGACTGTCTTGAGATTAGCGGCGACAGCGGCAACGGGGAAAACAACTGGAACGGCGACTGGTACGAGTGAGCAGAAAGATACAAATAGCAGGGGATAAATTCATCCTGCTTTCCCCCTACCGGGGGTAGCTGGGGAGGGTAAACCCGTCCCCAGCTTTAGCGGAAGAAAAAAGATAAATACATTCTATCAGCCAGAAGACGCATAATCTGACTGATTATCTTTTATTATTCATTTATTATATTATAGAAGCAAAACGTATTCCTGCATACTTAAAAAGGGGTTTAGGCAACCCGGTTTTGGTAACGCTATTTTCGGCTTTCCGCCGTATTTCAAGATTTGTCTTTTATAAAACTCAAATAAGAATATTCTTCTTCAAATTCTTTGCTTCTCTTTTTAATCTCTGTAATATTCTCTTTAAATTTCTCTTTTATTTCATTTTTTTCAGATTTAGAAATAAAAGATGGGACTTTTGCCATAAGGTCTAGAAAATCTTGATTATCACCTTTTGTTTGTTTGTGTAATTCTTTCCCCTTAAATTGAGGGAATAATTCTTTTAGAATATCCCAATTAGTATTATTATTTTCAGTAATAAAAGAAAAATAATCAGCAAAAGTCCCAATAGAATAATTCCATTTACATGTTAAATTTGGATCTATTGTAATATATGGCCCTTTTTTATTAATTATACTATCACTTAATAATGTATGCATATCTTTCTCTAAAAGTGGATAAATGGTCAGAACTTTTTTATATATTTTACTTTCTTTAAGAAGTGAATAAGAATGTTCTTCCTCATAATTAAATAACGAATAGAAGTATCTATGAACATCAGTTATTCCTTCTTTATCTTTTTCATCAATAGTAAAAAAAATATCATTTGCTAGCTTTTTTTGATCTTCATATACTTTTTCTGCTAATATCAAATACTCTTCTTGTATCTTTTCTTTGTCTTTTTTTTTAAGTTTAGCTAAATTGTATTTATAAAAGTCATTTATTGAAAAATCTGGAATAAAGTGTTCCCAATCCAAATACTCTTCTGAATACTTTCTTTTACCATTTTCATCTATAGGGTAAGGAATAATGTAATCAACTTTATCTGCATAATGAAGAAGATACAATATATATTTCATCTCTTTAAAAGAAAAATCATAATATAATATTCTATTTTTGTTTAATGTGAATACTTCATCAGGATAATTTATTTCGAGTTTTTTTGCTATCAACAATAATACAACATCTTTATTACACATATATGTTAATCTTTCATATATGCTTTTTATTCTGTCAATATTTCCATCTAATTCAGCCACTTCAGTTACAAATTCGTTTTCATCGACAGATCTCTTCTCATCTATTGGTGATTTCAGACGCCACATAAGGTAATTTTATTGCATTATACAGCTTTATACAATCCCAAAAACCTTTATTTTATTATCCTCACAATCCCCATGCTTTAACCCCTCGTTTATGGCCTTTTTCATACCCTCGAAAGTATCATTATCCGTATGATTGGCGTAATGGTCAAAGAGGCGCGGGGTTTTATGGCCTAAAATAGCCATACCAACTGTCCTATTCGTCACTTCCGCCAGATGTTTTGCCCCATAGTGCCGCCATGAATGGAATACTATATTGACATTTTTGCGATTTTTGTCGGAAATACCTATTTTTTCCAGCATTTGATAAAAATCCATATTTACCTGTTTATGGCTGTACGGTTTACCATCCTTTTTACCGGGAAAAACAAGATTATCCAGCCTTGAATATCTACCAGATTCTCTCATATAAGCGTCTAATTCCTTATAAAGTTCAGGAAGGATAGGGATTGTCCGGTTAGCCCTGTTTTTTGTGCATTTCAGCCCCCCGTCATCCTCGCTCCAACTGTGTTGTACGTTAATTCGGTCTTCCAAAATATCGCAGACCCTCAAAGCCCTTATTTCGCCTATACGCATAACTGTCTGGCTTGCCACAAGGCATATCAGCCGGGAGCGCGGATCGCGCCATTCCAGCTTAAATAAAGCCTCTACCTGATCCCGGCTAAGGATACCCCTTTCTTCAAATTCCCCGCTGACCTTTATAACATCGTCAAAATTAAAATTTCGGATTATCTTCTTACGTTTAGCGTATCGGAGGGGAACGACGGCGGCGTTCCTTGCCAGTTTGACAGTTGAAACAGATAAGCCCTTTTCTTTTCTTGTTTTTTTCTCCGGTTCCTTCTCCGTCCTTAAATATACCAGAAATTCGGACAGTTTTTCCTCGGTTATTTCGCATAAGGGTGTTTTCCCGAAATACGGCTTAAAATAACGGTCAACCAGCCCTATCATTTCTAAAGGATGGCTTTTCCTGGGTTCTTTCCCTTCGGTGATTTTTTCCTTTATATATTCGGAAGTGTCAAACTGCCATTGGCCCCGTAAATACTCGCAGAACGGCATATTGCGTTTTTCGCTTACATTTTTGGAAACCCGGCATATATCAGGAGGCCCGTTTACCATCCATTCCTGGGCGATAGAGTGGGCCTGCTTCTCGTCATTGGTACCGGTACACCGGGAGAAATCGGGCTTCTTTGTAGCGGGGTTCATAATAATGGCATACCATTTGCCATTTTCAGATCTTTGCCTTAAATAATAGCGGCGCATACCTTCCTCCGAAATTTTGTCCAAATTTTGTCAATTTGAGCATAATAAGGAGGATACGCGCCTTTACTGCGTCGGTGGCGTATCCGAATAAACGCTAACTCCTTATACCATAAGGACTTAGCTTAATATGGGGAGTGGAGGATTCGAACCTTCGAAGGCTGAGCCAACAGATTTACAGTCTGCCCCATTTGACCACTCTGGAAACTCCCCTAATGACACAAAAAACACAAGGCTCTTTGTTTTTTCAAACATCCGCCTTAGAGCCGCCTCCCGGATTTGAACCGGAGACCTCATGATTACAAGTCAAGTGCTCTACCAACTGAGCTAAGGCGGCCAATATAAGCACCTGTGTACAAATATGCCTTAAAAAACAAAAACTGTCAAGTACCCGCGCAAGGCTTGTCGCAAGGCTCTAAAAACGCGATCTGCAGCGTTCGGCGAAACCGGTAATATTGTGGAAATCCATTTCTGCGCCGTCGTCAAGCACAACCTTGCCGGAAAAACTTCCGCAAACCTGGCGGCGGGCAACGGTGTGGATGAAAGCCCGACGGCGGTCAACCCGTAACTGCTGGGGGGTAAAAACCATTTCCAGACGGCTGTCGTTGCTTGTAAAACGCCAGGGGGTAAGCCAGTTTGAGGGCGGAATGTGGAATGTAACAAGATCGAGTTTATGGAGCTTCCCGTCAATAAAGAAGGCGTTTTCCGTGCATACCGAAGAATCTATCAGGCCGTGCCCTATGCTGAAACCGACAAGATGGCCGTTGCTTGAGCCGCAGGCGGACGCCCAGTAGCGTATGTCGGCGCGGGGCCGGACGCCCCGGTTCCAGTCAAAAATTCCCCAGGCGTTCCCCCCTGAAAAAATGATCTGGGCGGAACCGTACTGTATGACCCCTTCCACAGCGTACCAGGGCGAATTTCTTGAATATCTAAAAGCGTACCTGTTGTTCCGCCAGGGAAGGTTGCATACCAGCGATTCGGCGCAGGCCGGCTCGGTAAGCACCAGTTCGCCCCTCATGCTGTAGTTATGCCCGAATTTCGGAATATCTACCTTTATTATCCTGGCACCGTTTCCCATCGGGATAAAATCAAGCGCCGCATTTTTGTGCCGGTAGCGGATTGCCCCGCTTTGGCTTCCCGGCGGCATCTCGTAAGAACCCAGGGGCAGAAAGGTCTGAAAGGCTTGCGTCGAACGTTTCTTCTCTTTAAGCGATACAATGGTTATTCCCGTGTGGCCGAGATAGCCGTCATCCCTGATTTCAAAAATAAGCATGTGGGTAGGGTTAAAAACAATATACCTGTCGGCTTCCGAAAGCTTTCGCCTCGGGGCCCATACCAGCGCGGAATCATAAAAAAAATCCGGATCGCGTGCCCATCCGAAATTCTGCGGCTCGCCCGTGTCGGTCAATACCGAAACTGCCGGGGGTATTTCATTCTGCGGCACGGCAATACCATTTACAGTGTTTTTTTGGCATGATATACAATATCATGGATTACTCAGGAATGAAAGTCCTTATTATGGGGCTTGGGCTGCACGGGGGGGGGCTGGAATCCGCCCGCTACCTGCTGCGGCAAGGGGCCGAACTGACGGTGACCGACCTCCGCGACGAAAAGGTGCTTGCCGCGCCAATAGAACAACTGGAAGCCTCGCGCTCAGGCTTGCCTGGAAACGCCGTCAGGTATGTGCTTGGCAGGCATGAAATCGACGATTTTAAAAACGCCGACATGGTGATAAAAAACCCCGGCGTAAGGCCGGACTCCCCGTACCTAAAGGCCGCAAAACGTATCGAAACCGATATCGGCCTTTTTGTTGCCGCCATCAGTTCCGGTGTCAGGCTTATCGCGGTTACCGGCTCCAAGGGCAAATCGAGCGTTTCCTCATGCGCGCACTGGGCATTGAAAGAGGCAGGCAAGCGCTCGTACCTCGGCGGCAATATCACCGTGTCTCCCCTTACGTTTCTTGACGGGCTTCAGGACGGCGATACTGTTGTGCTGGAACTTTCAAGCTGGCAGTTAGGCGATCTGCGCGGCAGAACCCGGGAAGACGGCTCCGCCCTGCTTAAACCGAAAGCCGCCGTGCTTACCGCCATCATGCCGGATCACCTTGACCGTTACGGCGCTATGGACGCGTATGTCGGCGACAAGCGGGTAATCTACCAGGGGCAGGACAAAAGCGACATAACTGTCGCTGGAAGCGACAATTGGGGAAAGAGTTTTCTTTCCGAAAGCAGGGCGCGGCCCCTTGTCTATTCAAGCGCTCCCCTGCCCCAAAACGTATCCGGCGGCTGGATTGACGCGGGTTCTGGCAAGGGATTTGCCCGCCTGTACAATTGGGGCACAGAAGGAGGCGCGGAATCACAGTCAGGCAACATTGTCGAGATTGTCCCTGAGAGGCTCATAGTGGTGGGCAGCCATCAAAAGCAGAACTTGCTCGCTGCGGGCCTTGCACTGTACGGGCTTGGCTTAAAGCCTGAACAAATCCGAAAGGGCCTTGCTTCCTTCCCCGGAGTCGAACACCGGCTGGAACTTTTTCTCGAATCAGGCGGCATAGCCTTCTACAATGACAGCGCGGCGACAATCCCCGAAGCGGCCGCCGCCGCTGTCGAGGCTCTAGGCAACGACGGCCGTCTGGTTCTAGTCACAGGCGGCACCGACAAAAACCTCGATTTTTCCCCCCTTGCAAAAGCTGCGGGAAAGGCAAAGGCCGTTATTTTGCTGGCTGGCACGGGAAGCGACAAACTCCGCGAACTTCTTAACGGCGCGGGCATTAGCTGTCTCGGCCCCTTTGACACGCTGGACAACGCTGTCAATAAAGCCCTGGAACTTGCCGCGCCCGGGGATCGGGTCTGTCTTTCGCCGGGCTGCGCGTCTTTCGGGATGTTCCTCAACGAGTTCGACAGAGGGCGGAAGTGGAAAGAAACGGTAAAAAAATTAGGAATTAGGAGTGAGGAATGAGGAATAAAAGTCTATGGATATAGAAATGCTGCGCGAAAGGGCGCGGATTATCAGGCAGACGAGAGCTTTTTTTGACGCTAAAAAGTACCTTGAGCTTGACACTCCCCTGCTCTCTCCCGACCTGATCCCCGAATCCTGCCTTGAGGTTTTTGAAACAAAACGCATAACTCCTGGCGGCGGCGTTCCTTATTGGCTTATCCCCTCGCCTGAGATCTGGATGAAAAAAATTATCGCAAAACACCGCGTAAATGTGTATCAAATTTGCAAATGCTTCCGTAACGGGGAATCTTCGGGTTTTCTCCACAGCCCGGAATTTACCATGCTGGAATATTACACCATGAACGCGGACTACACGGATTCTCTTGCGCTGACAGAAGAATTATTCCGCAATCTTGCCGCGAACGCAGGTTCGCCGGACGCAGCTTCTCCCCTTGGCCTTCCCTTCGAGCGCGTAACGGTTGCAGAAGCTTTTTCCCGCTACGCCGGTTTTGACCTCTTCGCCGCCGCCGAGTTGCCCGGAGCGCTGGAAAAAGAGGCCGTCAGGCTCGGCCTTGACCCGGCGCACTGTGCCGGAAAAAGCGTCGGCGTGTTATACGATATGATTTTTATCCACGCGGTGGAACCGCATTTAAAACAAAAACGGCCGGTTGCCCTGCTGGACTACCCGGTTTTTGTCCCCGCGCTGGCGAAGAGAGGCGCGGGCACTAAAACCGTTGAACGCTGGGAACTGTACTTCAACGGCATAGAGCTTGCCAACTGCTATTCCGAAGAGACAGACCCCCGGCGGGTGCGGGAATTTTTTGAAAGCGAGGCCCTGGAAAAACAAGAAACGGCGTTGATACGCCACGGGGTAGACCATGATTACTGGAAAATTTTTGAACAAGGTTTCCCGCAATGTTCCGGCGTCGCCCTGGGCCTTGACCGTTTGATAATGGCCCTTTGCTCCTTATCTAGCATAGACAGCGTACTGCCCTTTCCGATGAGGGAAGAATAGAGTTGACACACTTTACCGTAGTATGATAGATTTACAATATTATGTAGTAATTATCAATAATCATACTATGGAAGGGTGAAAAAATGGTAAAGACACCGCTTGCTCCGGTTATACGGATTGACGAAGAAAAGTGTATTAACTGTTATGCCAGTATTGTAATCTGTCCGGTTAAGTACTGCATGGACGGTTCCGGAAAAAAACTTTTGATAAACCACGACATTTGCATTGGCTGCGGGAACTGCATTAACGCTTGTACCCACAAGGCAAGAACCCTCATGGACGACACCGACCGTTTCATGAACGACCTGCAACATAGACAGAAAATCATCGCCGTGGCTGCCCCGGCTGTCGCTTCGTTTTTTCCCGCTCAATTTCTCAACTTAAACGGCTGGCTAAAATCACTGGGCGTTGAAGCCTTTTTTGACGTGAGCCTTGGCGCGGAACTTACAGTCATATCCTATCTCGACTACATAAAAGAAAAAAATCCCCGGATGGTGATTTCCCAGCCGTGCCCGGCGATTGTCACTTTTATCGAAATTTACCACCCTAAATTGCTGCCCTATCTCGCTCCGGCGGACAGCCCTATCCTGCATACCATAAAATTGATCAGAGAATATTATCCTCAATATAAAAACCACAAAGTAGCGGTAATTTCCCCCTGCCTTGCCAAACGGCGGGAATATGACGAAACCGGCATGGGAGATTACAACATTACGATGATTGAGCTAAAAAAACATCTGGACGCTCGGAAAATAAGTCTTTCCTCCTTTCCGCAGGTAGAATATACAGGAATGAGCGCGGAACGGGCTGCGGGGTTTCCCATTCCGGGAGGGCTTTTGGATACCGCCGAGCGTTTTGAACCGGGTATCAGGCGGCGTACCGAAAAAATTGAAGGGGTATTCGCGATTTATCCGTATTTGGAAGAAATCTCCGAAATATTGAACACCAATGATGAATTGCCGCTGTTGATAGACTGCCTGAATTGTGAAAAAGGCTGCCTTGGCGGCCCCGGCACAGGGAACGCCGAAAAGCCGCTGGCTGCGCTTAAAGCCCCTGTACGAAAACGCATGGCTGATCTGGAAAAAAAACTTAATTCCCCAAAAGGAATAAACTCATTCAAAAAATACCACGATGTTTTAAAAAAATACTGGAAGAAAGGCCTGTATAACCGGAGCTACCGCGATCTTTCCGGGAACAATACGATCAAACAGCCAAGCGAAGCTGAAATAGCGTAACTATTCAAGCCCCTTGAAATAAGAATTAAAAACCGCTAAAAGTAGTAGAGGGGCAGATAGATTTGGGAACAAACTACGGCAGAGACATATTTAAGCAACTGCAAGAGACGATAGAACAAGTAG
>Ga0268262_10003414_pt1 | contig 17219 bp, 15 predicted proteins | sample TergutNc150P3_FD_190354 | JGI IMG/M metagenome (GOLD analysis project Ga0268262, IMG submission 190354) | Nasutitermes corniger P3 segment gut microbial community from laboratory colony in Florida, USA - Nc150 P3 (SPAdes) (version 2) | ecosystem: Host-associated > Arthropoda: Insects >... | reverse complement strand
GTCTTTTTTCGTATAACCACACGACATCATATTTTTGATGTAATTCAGGAGAAAGCCTGAAATTTTTACAACTCTCCATATCTATAGTATCCATATTGAAAGAATAGGACATTCCAATCCATGCGTGCCTGTTTGTTTTTGTTATAAAATCCAGTAATCTGTTTTTATCATTACCATTCAATGACATTTTAATTGCCTTCTTTTAAATTACTTTTATACAAAATGGAAATATAGTTTTTAATATCACTTGCCATATCGAACAGATGTTCTCTTTTTGCAAAGACAGATTTCATATACTGTATTTCTGTTTTCATATGATTAATTTCGCGTATTATGTCATCGTTTAAAACACGCATGACATTCTCGTTTAAAGTACGTACGACATTTTCATTTAAAACACGTACTACATTCTCATTCAAAACACGTACAACATCATCATTCAATACATGTACTACCTTTTCATTCAGAATACGTACTACATCATCGCTCAAAACCTTTACTACGTTCTCGTTAAGAACACGTACAACATCATCATTCAATACACGTACTACTTTGTCGTTTAAGACATGCGCTACATCATCGTTTAAAATGCGAATGATATCACCATGAAAAATACGTCTGATAAGTTTCATTATTTTTTTGATGATTTTCTTCATTTTATCACCTCTGTTTCTTTTAAGATGTTCTTTAGGTTTAGACCATGCAGAAATATTTTGGTTAATTAATTTGCGCAAATTATCTTTATCAGGTACAACCAGTGAATTATCAAGATATCGTTTATAAAGCCGTTGCCATTCAATATGTGTGATAACATCATCAAATTGAGGCTCCTTGTTGTCTGTAGAAATAGCGAGATGCTTTGGCGGTATTAAATTAAATTGCTTCCAATCCAAATAGATAAAGTTGGAAACAGCATATTTTTCAGTGTCTTCGATTATTTTTTCATTCACATCTCTTTGGTGGTCAAAATTAATTATATGGCCATTTTTGCGCAGACAATTAACCCAAATATGTTGTTCTGGAACATACCTGCAATAATTATACCCATGCGCTTTATAAGCGACTGACTCTTCTTTTGTCATAAAGGGCACATCGAAAAGTTTCAACAAATCTTCTCGCAATCCAAAGAACGCTACATCGGATGGATGGAACGGATATGGCGGAAATTCATTTTTCGTACGTGGGTTACGGGCAAAGAATACACACGAAAGAACCTTATGGTTAAAAATTTTGTAATTGATATCGTGTTTTTGAAACTTATTGAAATAGCTTAAAAATCCGCGGCCCGATAAAATGAAATCAGTACGTATTTTAAATGCATATTTACGCGTAGCCACTTTTAATCCTGCAATTGTCGTTTTTATCTGACGATTTACATTATTCTTTCCGGAGCATGGATGGTCGTAAATTGGGTAAGAACCAGGATCTTCAACCAACTCAATTTTGTTGCAGACAAGTTTGGCGATATCTGTGCCTTTATACGTACCTAATACGATCTCAGCCTTTGGAAAGTATTTACGGATACTAGCTATCGTTTTCGGGGTGATTTCCTTGTTCAATGCGCCTTGAATAATGAATGATATGTCTTTACCCTTTATCATATTAGTACTTTTTGTATATTTCTTGATTTAATTTTTCTATCTTTCTATACACAAGCGTGTATGGTAATATTTTAAGAAACCCCATCAGTATTTTTCTGCACACATTTTTTCGTTCATTTTCTTGTTTTAAGATAGAATGGTCTTTGATATCCGGTAATTTTGAATAATCCTCTATGCTTCTTATTATGTCGTAATCTTCGAATTGGAAATATTGTAACCTGATGATATTTGAAATATTTTGCTGTTTCCAGTATGCGTGCCACAGGATTTCAAGAGAATAACAATTATCAATTATCCATTCCTTGGTTATTTTACCATCGATGATATCTTTGTAAAAACAATTGACCTTGTTCAATATGTCCGGCTTTGCGAATATTATCAGGTCTATGCTACATAGGAATATGTCAGATTCTATGTTCCCGCGTCTGAATGGTACGGATGTACAGAACAGCGCGTCTTCCGGAACCGATAGATTGTACGTATCGTATGTTTTCAGGAATTTTTTTATACCGAACGGCGTTATAAATTTGATATCTGGTCTTGTCTGTATCACATAATCGTATTCGACACCGTACTCTTTTTCATATTGCAGTCTCAGGTTATTAACGCTGTATCTGGTATACGCAGAGTTTATTACGGCGGAAAATTGTCTTGGCATATTCATGAATTTCTCGCCGAATTCAAAATTTTCCTCGGGCATTATTTGATCTTCTAACAGGAACGCCTTGGGATCATAAGCCTTTTTTATGAATTCAATATCTTTGTCTGAAATGTTCCTGCCTCTTTTGTCTCCGTCAAGGTTATGCCATGACTTGTCTGAAGTGTCCGTCTCACTCCAGGAATGAAGGAATATATCCGCCTCATACCCTTCATTACATAGAGTACCGACCAGTTTATTAAATAAATCTGTATAAGTGCTTTTATAACTTCTTAAATGACCGCACAACTGGAGTGCTACTCTTTTCATATTCTTGTCCTTTCAATAAAATCTTTTTTATATTTTTTTACCAACAGCAGCCCTGTTATCAAACCGCCCAGTTGAGAAAACATTCTAAAAAAATCGTAAAACATTCTCGCAAAGATATTTCCCCGAAGCATTTCCAGCGATCTTTTTACCTTTGGATTCATCACGCTTACCTGATTTTGGAAATTATCGTTGCAAAACGGCGTTAATCTTAGATACCTATGGTATTCATAGGCATATTCGTTTAAGGGAAAATTCTCGGGTATCCACGGCTTTATGCTTGTGGTGTAATGGATTATTACCGGATTTTCCGCAGCTTCCGTCATTTCTTTTTCACTGTATGATGTGAAGTAGATTGGATCGGTGTAACAACTTAGAAGATTGTATTTAGGGTGCAGTATTACCTTTTCCCCGGCACACACTATGTTTATCGCATCTTGATCCGTCTGTTCAAGCATTTTTGGATTAAGTTTGTTGCTCTGCGTTATTAATTTTTCAAATATATTGTCCTCTCGCATTTTTTTACAATTCAATAATAATACCCCGCTGTTGAAGTAGGGCTCATTAATAGAAGAATTCAATTTTAACCTCTTGTTGCCCATCATCCAATGAAAATCCTCTACACCCGCTATATAGCGCTCTTCTAAATCTGTGTCAAAGAGTTCACGCAACGACCTTCTGACTACTATATCGCAGTCCAAATACAGAGCTTTGTCTATATCCAGTCTTACCTGCGGTATCAGGTATCTGTATAATGATGCCGAAGAGCTTATATAATCAGGCGTTTTATATTTTTTGAATGTCTCATCATTGACATGAATGAACTCAATAACGAATTGTTTGATGCTGTTAAGCCTTTCTATTATGTTTTTATTTTCCTGTGAAAGGTCGGACGATAGTATGTGAATTGAAATATTGTCATCGGTTGCGGCATTCTTTAATATCGACGCTATTGTGACCGCGGCATGTTGAATATATCTGTTGTCAAATGTAAAGAATATATCCATGATAGTATTATTTGATTTAATCATAATTTTCTCCTTATTCATTGTCCTCTGATTTTATCCCGCAGTTTGCGGATTGGGATAAAACGAGCAATTAATCTGCGAATTATATTTTTCATTGTCCATCTTTCCTGCCAATGTTTTATTTCCTGAATCTGATAGTTAATTTGATTCTGTAATTCACTAATTCGTTGTGTCTGATAAAATATTTGCTCTCTTGTTTCCTGAATCTGCTGATTTGTATAGTTAACTACATGCTCTCTTGTTTCCTGAATCTGCTGATTTGTATAGTTAACTACATGCTCTCTTGTTTCCTGATTTTTATTTTGTATTTCTCTTGTTCGTTGTAAGCAATCGTCTACTTTAAGCGACATGACACGAAATATCCAGTCTCTGTCTCTGTCAAGATGTATCATAATAAAACATTTTGGATTATCGAATCTGTGCAATGTTCCCTGGGAAGCCATAAATATTGACAGTTTTTCATATTTATTACTTTTTAAGAACAAAAAGTCTAACGATGCTTCGCAAATTCCGTAGTTTGACGTAATCTCTAAATCTTCTATACGGAATCCCTGAAATAAAATCAGATAGAACATATAGATATAATAATCAAAATCCAGCCATACAAGGTTTTTGATATTTTTATCATAATCTATTTTTTCCCAAAAATCGTTCAAAGTACTTGTTTTGTAAATACACGGTTGATTGAACCATAAATAGAACGGATTATTCAGTTTCTCAAAATCAGGATGTCCAATAAAGAATCGCTTGCAAGAATTTTTAATATTTTCCGTCCTTTCTTTACCTTCAGATAATACTTCGTTGCCCAAAAGAATTTTTGAAGTGAAATATTCTTCGCAAACATCATAAACATTCGCTTGCCTGATAAACAAACTTTCCGAATCTAAAATGATTATATATTCGTACTTATCCTGTATCTGCCGTAGGCCGAAGAATTTCTTGATGTTTATGATTCCGCCATTATCGAATATACGCAGTTCAGGCGGCAGAACGATAGTGTTTGAATAATCGCCAAAATCGGCTTGCTCTTCCTCGTTTGTGAAAATGAACCATAAGTCAGACTGAAAATCAAATCCGTTTTTCTGAAACGAGGTAAACAAATCCCGTGCGTATTTAAAATGCGGCGGGTGTATAGGTACTAAAAAAGCGACACGTTGGTTCATCTTCATGATTATTCCTCATATTCGTTTATGATTTTTGCAAGTTTACTGGAGCTTATACCTTCCGTGTAGGGAAAATACACGACTTTTATATTGTTCCCAATAGCATTTAATCTTTTTTCATACTCAAACCAGCTTGGATGTCCTTTCCAATCGTTGCCAACAAATAATATATCGTAATGCAACCTGTCCCATGCCATAACCTTATCCATGTCGTCTTGTGGAATAACTTCGTCAACATAGTTGCATTGACGTATAATTTCCATACGATCGACGAACGGTATAATCGGTTTCTTCTTTTTAACTTGTATCGCCAATTCGTCAGTCGTGACACCAACGATCAATTTGTCGCAATTTTCTTTTGCACGTCGAAGTAGGTTCAGATGCCCTATGTGGAACATATCGAAGACACCTGTTGCATAACCGATACATTTTTTTTCCATACCGAGCTTTTCTATTAGTACGTCCATGTTTTCTATATGCTTACGAGTATAGTTATAGGTATGTTTTGCGATACCGATGTCATTCGGTAAACGTTCCCAGTCGCCATATTGATCCGTCAGGTGCGCTCTCCATTTATTCGGTATCCAATATTCTCTATCTTCAAATTTCATTTTAGTCAAAGGAAACAAAACGTCGTAACGATGAAGGCGCATATTATTTGGGGTGAAATGTTCGATACCGAAAATTATTCCACTGCTCTGTTTGAAATTGTTGAATTTCTTTATAGATTCATTAAAAATATTCATTATGGTTTCTTCATCATTCGGATCATCAATGAGATCACGCATATTGTTGTGGATTCCAGTGTCGGATAATTTTCGGCGTATGGTATCACGTTCCGCCATCCAATCACCCCAGATAACATCCTTGTTTTCCCAATCGCAATAATCATAAGTGAATAAATCAAGAAATACCGGAATATCAGGATCATTGAATACAAACCTTGCCATTATGGAGTGGATCGATTGCGTAAAATGTGAATACCGTATTTTAAATTCGGAATCTTTTTTTGTCGCAAGATGTCTGCGTAACTTTTCCAAATCCTCTCTCATGATACCAAGATCAACGTCATCGTCCCAAGGAACGAATCCTCCGTGACGCGCCGCACCTAATAAAGTACCACCTCTAAGCCAAAATTTTATGCCGATCTCATTACAGATTTCATACAAGCATTTCAACATATACGATTCTAGTAATTGAATCTTTAGCACTAACCCATGCGGTTTCTTGCAATCTTTCGGGTCAAAAAACACGTTTGCGTGTGCGGCCAAATCTTCACGCCTTGCGAATGTCTCCCATACATAGCGAACCCTGTCATTCGATACATTCATATCAGATTTCATATACTGAAGTTCACCGTTTAAAACAGTCATATCAGATTTTATATGTTGAAGCTCTGATTCCAGGTGGTTTATTTTGCACAGGACTTCATCATTTAAAACATGTGTGATATCACCATGTAAAACACGCCTGACAAGTTTTAATAATTTCTTGATGAACTTCATCGTTATTTCTGCCTGTCCTTTGTAAGATATTTGTCATTATTCGCCCCGGGAATTTTAACGACTACGTTCATCGTGCCGTCTTCAAGGCTCTCGAAGTCTGTCTCTTCACCTGGTTCCATGACGATGATGTCGCCAGCGTGGTATTCAACGCCGTTCATTTTGACGCTACCTGTTATTATCACAGTGTATTCGGTAGCGATTTTATGATAGTGCGGTTTTTCGTGGTCGCCTTTTTTATATGATTTTACCGCGACTTCGCAATCATTGGTTTTCAACAATGACGGGTCAAAATTCCCGATAAACCATCCGCCTTTCATGTTCGATAATTTTTCAGTCTTCATCTCTTAGCCTCTGATACAATAAGCACTCCGCCCGGTTTTACCAGCCCCAAATAATTTAATAATCTTTCTGAATTAAAAACCAATGAACACAATTTTAGGGAGCGTCTTTTATTGGTATGAAATTCATCGGCGTTTACGCATTGATAAAGAAAATGCATAATCAGACAGGGAAATTTCCATATTTTTGATTTTGAAAAATATTTTTTCGTCAATGGAATTATTTCATCAGATCTGATAGCTTCTGAAGGATCAGATAAAATAATATCTTGCATCCTGATTTTTTGGTATGTATTTTTTCTTTTGAGTCTTTGAGGTAAAAGACTTAGTAACAGATTAACTGTCTTTATACTAATTCCAGAGTGTTGAAATCTTGGTGCTCCCGTATATTCATTCTGTATGAAAATGCCATTTGGTTTTAACGCTTTTCTTACATTTTCATAAAAAAATTCAAGTCTTTCTATATGATGAACACAATTATGGACAAATATTATGTCATATTTGTCTTTCAAGTCATCGGAGTTGGCATTATAAAAGAAGTAAGTAATGATCCTATTTTTGTCAATTTCTTCAGCTTTGTTTTTGGCAATTTGTAGTGATTCAGGGGATATATCGCAGCCATGAATTTCAGAAAAGAAATTAGTTCCCAAAAATTCCCTCTCTGAAGCTCCACAGCCGCAGCCTATAGAAAGCAGTTTCAATTTGCGCTTTCCGTTTTTATTAAAGTATTTACTAATGATGTCTCGAATACTTATTTTTTGATATCTTTTCTGGTACTCAACAATATATGGGTTACTTTCATGATGATTCAAGTCAACACCGATATACTCTTTCTTGGAATCCCAGAATTTTTTTGCCTTATAATCAATAAGTTGATAAAGATATATCATGGGAACATTATCGGACATTATTTGATTGGATGGCTGGTATTCGCCGCATATAACCACAACATCAGTATTCTCTTTTTTAATTATTGTTTCGTCTTTCTCATATCTGCAATTATCGCCTAATAGAAGTCTGTTGGCGTCATAGCGCTTTTTATCGCCAATAGCGCAAACTTTAAAATCAGACGGATTGCCGCTGAGTGTTTCAAGAATAACGGATTCGCTTATATTTTCCGGTTTTTCAGTCTTCATTTACTGTACCTTTTGTCGTTTAGTTCTGTTATGTATTCGGCCATCTGCGCCTCGGTTTTAAGCGGATGAAACCTGTCATTGGTAATCTTGCGCATAACAATCAGTTTTTGTTTTAAAATCATTTCATTTAATGTTTGAGAAATATAAAAATTACCGTTTACAGGATTGTCCTTACGGATGATTTCTTTGGCACATTCCACAAAGTCGCTGCCGCGCCTGAAATAATAAAACGAAACAAGAGCGTTCTTGCTTATTGGCGTTTTTTCGGCAAATTCAACCGGTACTCCGCCTTCATCCGTTTTTACGAACGAATAACGGGGGTGTACGGAATTGAAGGAAATAACACCGGCATCAGCGTTTGCTTTGTGGAATTCATTGATAATCCCGGCGCTGTTTTCGTCCATGAAATCGTCAATTGCCATTAAAATCAATTCTTCGTCATTGTCTATATATTCCGCTCCTAGCAATGCGCTGCAAACAGCGCCTTTTGTCTGAGCCATTATCGGAATTATGACTGCAGACGGATCTATCTGTTTTATTACGGAAGCTGTGTGAAATTGTTTAATTTCCGATTCTTTCATGCAGAATAACAACTGCTGGGGTTGAATCTCTTTGACGTATTCAACTTGTTGTTCCAAAATTGTCCGTTCATTGATTTCGGTAAGATAAAGCGGATAATCTTCTTTGTTGGTATCGGAGCGAAGTCCGCCCATCAAAAACATTATATTCATTTTTTTTCTCTTTCTATCTCAGCAATTCTGGTTTTGATGTTGTAATAATTCACATCGTCAACTGTCCTGACTGCCATCAGGTGTCCGCCGCTCGCAATGGCCGCCTCTATTCCGTTTTCATTGTCTTCACAAATAAGACATTCTTCCGTTTTCAATTTCATCTTTTCCATTGCGAGCAGATATATTTCGGGATCAGGTTTTGTTTTCTTTACATCCTGGTTTGATATAATAAATTCCAAATACTGCGAAAGTTTTGCGTAATCCATCATCATCTCAATTGTTATCCTGATTGAATTACTGCAAACAACAATTCTGTATCCTTCGGCTTTTAATTTTGAAAGGGCTAACTCATGGTTAAAGCGCGGCCTGCATCGGTTATGAATTATTTCAACTGTATATTGCTGTTTCATTTCGTTAATAAAATCATGCAGTTTTTCCGGCAGTCCTTTTTCTATCGTCAATTTTTTTAATTTTGTTCTGGTCGGCAGTCCGTCATAGCCTGAAAGATGCTCCGCACGCGTGATTTCATAGCCGAACAAAGCCAGCGCCTTGTTCAACGCTTCATAATGCCAGTCTTTTGCTTCTATAAGAACACCGTCCATATCGAACAAAACGGCTTTAATTTTTGGCATGAAAGAACTCCAGCGCTTTTTCGGGATAATCCGTACAAAGAAAAAGATTTTCCGAATTAATACTTTTACAGCTACTAATAATTTCCCACTGCCTGTTGGTTTCGCGTTGGTGCAGGTCGGCGGACACTGCGCAAACGGATTTCCCGCCTGCGATTAATTCATCAATAGTGTATGCTCCGTACCAATCGTTTTTAAAACAGTCCAGCCAAACGCCTGCGCTTTTTTCCAGCAGTACCGGCGTCGGCAATATGTCGGAAAGTCCGGTAAAGACGCGCATTCCGCGTTTAAACTGAAACACCATGTCAGGAATGGACATATCAAATGTGAAATAATTCGAATGGTTGTATTTAGTTAATAATTCAAGAACGGCGTCTGCCATACCATCCGCTTTGATGTTAAGCGCTAACGGAAGATTGCGGCTGTTCATTATCTGCAAAATTTCTTCAAACGTTATTTCGTTTCCCTTTGGCATGTCGTGCGAAATGACAATTTTCCCCGCAATATCGCGCAGATCGGTTTCTGTACCGAAGCCCATATCAAAGGATCGTTCAAAGGCAGCCTTTTGATTTTTTTCAGAAATTTCTTTCCAATAGCCTCTATGTGAGAGAATTGTCATTTTTATATACCATCGCCTCGCTTCACTTTTTGTGAAACCGGGTGACTCAGGAAGAAGTCCAAATCGCTCGGAATACCAAGTCCGTACATTCCGTTGTATTCCTCGCCAACAGGATAAATGCCGATTCTCCTGCCTTCCTTAATAAGGTAGTTGTAACATGGGCAGGTATAGAATTCATTGTTAATTCGGATATTATCGGCGATCATCTGTTCAGCCGAGTAAACCAAATCACTGCCGTGTTTAAAATTAAATATGCCTACGGTTGCGTCAGGCGAAATAACCTTTTTTTCCGCTGTTTCGATTACGAATCCGTTCTCATCCGTTTTTGCGTAAGACCATTTTGGGTTTTGAGATTTCATTGTCATGATCATTCCGTCAAGGTTTCGGGATATCATAGCTTCAAGATATTCGTTAATGTTAAAGTCAATAAATTGATCGCTGTTTGCATTCATAAGCGGTTCGTCATTGTTAAAGAATTTTTTGGCTAATAACGCCGTACAAACTTGTCCTTCGGTTATACCGTGGATTCCGATAACTTCAACATTTTTTGCATAGGATTTAAATTTCGAGGTCAAATCGTATTTGTCTATGTGTTCTTGCTGGGCGATGAAAATAAAACGGTGTTCGCATTTCGGCGTAAGGTTATCCACAACAACCTTTATCATTGGTACGCCGTGTATGGGGATAAAGGGTTTCGGCAATTCATATCCAGCCTCCGTAAACCTGCTGCCGCGTCCGGCCATTGGTAAAACTATATTCAGCGTCATATATTTTCCTGTTGATTAATTAACGTAGTATCGATTACCGTTGAACCTTTATTCTGGTTTATTGTTTCTTCAGCTATGCTATGTACTAAATTGATAAAACCTTCCTTTAGCGGTTCGGAGAGCTTATTATACTTTGACCAAAACAAGGATACCCATGCCCTATATGATAGGTTTACTAAATTTTGCATATTATACTAAAATATTATGTAATATTACAGTGAAATATTAAGTTTGTCAAGTAAAAATAGCATATTTTAAGGTGTTTCTTGTTATTTCATTGTGGTTTTGCTAAACTATAAAGCATGCCAGAACTGGCAATACCAACCATAAATGAAAGAATTCGGACAATTCGTTCTACCTTAGGGTTGTCGCAAGTTAAATTTTCTTCAATTACTGCTTTATCAAGCGGTTATATAGCAGGAATAGAAACAGGACGTATTGCTGTAAATGAAAGGCTTATAAAGCTGGTCTGTTCCTCATTTAATGTTAATGAATCATGGATTAGGTACGGCGAAGGAGAGATATTTTTAGGTTCTCATGATGAAGACAGACAGTTCAATAACCTTGTGAATACAGTAAAATCATTACCGCCAAAATATCAGGAATTTCTTTTTGAGTTATTAGATATGCTTATTAAATTGAAAGACAAGTAAGATAATTTTTTATTGGCTAATATTATACTCCTGTTTGTCTCCAGGCAATATTATCTATCAGCCACTTCAAGAGAAATTCTACATAACCGGCATCCCACTCAATCGTATCCAAAAACTCCGGGCCGGATTTATCAATAAAATCGGTTATTAATTCTTTAGGGAATAACGATTTTCCGCACTTGAATTTTTCGTATATTGTTTTGGCTTCGTTGGTATCGGTCAACTTGCGAGATTCAAATAAATTCTTGATGTCTTTATAGTTCTCGCCGAGATTGACCGCCAGCGCCCATTGTTTTATTGGCCGCAAAAAAGGCTGGAATCCAATCGGTTCACAGCCGTATTTATTGTAAATATCCATAATGTTCGCTTTATATAGAGTTGGAGAATAATGCTTAAAATCTTCAACAAGTTTATATTCATTTGTTTTTTGGTCAAAATAGGTATAGGCGAAAAATTTGGCTACATCTTCATCGCGCGTTAAATCCAGATAATCTGAAACAAAACCATAATGCTGAGCAATAGCCTGCGCGTCTATATCGAAGTTTAGGCTTTCATCGCCCCATTTGACCGGTTGTTTGAAATATGTATAAATCGGAGATTTTTGCAGGGCAGCGATGAAGTCTTTTGCCATTTTTATTTTATCCGTTTCTCCTTTATGCAAGGCTCTTTGCATGGACGGTTCTAAATATTTATGATCCTTATGTTCGCCTCTGTAAATAAAGGATGAAAAGCCTGTGGGGTTCATAAAAATTTTATATTTACCCTCTTCCGTTTTTACGTAATAGCCGTTATATACTTTGCCGTCCTTGGTTCGATTTACACAACCATGGTTACTAATATCAGCGTTTAATGATGGAATATTTAAACTTTGTATCAAATGTTCCCAGGGTTCCAGATGTTTTCCCTCTTCTAAATGTATGCCTAATGCTTGAGTGAGGTCGGGATTGAAGGAGAATTTTTGTTTGTTTAAAAACTTTGCGTTTCGTGCGGTAACTTTGTTCCTATGTGCTTTTTTTCTCTTTCCCATATTACCAAAAACCGGGGAAATATCCCTACTTGTTTATACTTTGTATTTCCAGTATTTATTAATAATGAATGAAAAACAAGATGCGGCAAGCAGGTTGGGAACAGAATCTATCGGTAAATTGCTTTTAAAATTTTCAATTCCCGCAATAACAGGAATGGTAGTAAATGCGCTTTATAATGTTGTTGATCGTATTTTTGTCGGTCAGGGAGTGAATGAAATAGCGCTCGGCGGGCTTTCTCTGGTGCTGCCGCTTATGACAATCGGTATGGCGTTTGCGATGCTTTTCGGTATCGGGGCTGCGAACATGATTTCCATGCGGCTGGGGCAGAGCAGAAGGCAGGACGCTGAAAACGCTCTTAACCAGTGTTTTTTTTTGTTAATCGGCATTGCTGTCGTAATGATGACTTTAGCTCTGATTTTTATTAATCCGCTTATTTCGCTGCTGGGAGCTGAGAAAAACAGCGAAGCGGTTTTTTACGCTAAAAAATATTTTCGTATCATTTGCTACGGATTTGTATTTTTTATGATTGGGTTCGGTCTTTCGCATTGTACAAGAGCGCAGGGTTTTCCGAACATTACTATGTTCGGGATGATACTCGGAGCGGGATTAAACATCATATTGGACCCGATTTTTATTTTTGTATTTAAATGGGGGGTTGAAGGAGCGGCGTGGGCTACAATCATTTCGCAGACAATTTCGGCTGCTTATATACTTTATTTCTGCATGAACAAGAAGGCGATTGTAAGGCTTAAACCCCTTAGTTTCAAACCGGACTGGTCGGTTATTAAGCAGATAATGGCATTCGGCTCCGCCCAGTTCCTGCTTCAATTCTTAATGTCCGCGGTACAATTTTTAAACAACAAAAGTGTCGGCTGGTACGGGGCGGACGCTCTTGGAGTGGCAAACGGCGGCGATGTCGCCCTTTCCGGTATGAATATAGTCGGTTCAATTATGATGCTTATCCTTATGCCTGTTTTCGGCATAAATCAAGGCGCACAGCCGATACTGGGTTATAATTACGGGGCAAAATTATTCAAACGTGTGTTACGCGCATATACCGGAGCGATAGCGGCGGCTTCATTCGTCTGTATTTTTGGTTTTATAATAGTTTTTCTTTTTCCGGTTCAGCTTGTGCGTTTATTTGTTCCAGACGGCAGCGACGCGTTGATGTATTTTGCGCCCACGGCAATGCGGATATTGATGATCATGTTGCCGCTCGCTGGTTTCCAGATTGTTTCATCAAATTTATTCATAGTAACAGGCCGCCCGAAAATATCAATTTTCCTTTCTATGTTAAGGCAGTGTCTTGCGCTTATCCCGTGCATTCTCATTTTCGGCAGAATTTGGGGTCTTTGGGGAGTTGTCGCCGCGGCTCCTGTAGCGGACGGATTTTCGTTCTTAATTACCAGCGCGTTAATTTTTTTTGAAATCAGGAAACTTCGTGACGTGAGGCTTCACGGGCAGATAGCGTAAACCTCAGGGTAAACCGGGTACTTGACGGGTGAAAAAAGTTTATATAGGCTTTATTTATGGCTCATAATAACGGTGGTTTTATGTCCGCCTTGGTTATAAGGTTAATTGCGGCTTTTACCGTTATTTTGATTGTTATAATCGGCATTGGTCTCGGGCTGTCTCTGGCCATGACCTCAAATATTAAAAATCAGGAAAATTTTGTCGTATTCGCTCCGGCTCTGCCGACAAAGATTTTGGATATTAACGGTACACTAATTACCGAATTTGCATCTGATGAAAAACGGGAACTTGTTACTTTAAGTGAAATGCCAAGGCATTTGATTCATGCGGTTCTTGCGCGTGAAGATCCGGATTTTTATAATCACCGTGGGTTTAGTTTGAGAGGCATTATTCGCGCTTCTGCGGGGCAATTGCTTGGTAAAAACTGGGGCGGCGGTTCTACGATTACCCAACAGGTAGCCGGAACATTGTATACTGACCGGTCTGAACGTACCATAAAACGAAAGATAAAAGAGCTTTGGTGGGCCTTCCAGATGGAACGCCGTTATACAAAAAATGAAATTTTGGAAATCTACCTAAACTATATGCCTATGGGGCCTGGTACTTACGGCGTTGAGACAGCGAGTAAATATTTTTTCGGTCATGGTTCAAAAGACGTAAGTATTGCGGAAGCGGCGGTTCTTGCTGTGCTGCTTTCCGGTCCAAGCCGTTTTAATCCGTTGAATAATCCGAATGAGGCCATGGACAGGCAGCATTATGTAATTGAGAAGATGATTGAATACGGTTATGCCGACAAGGACGAAGCTGAAACTTCATTTGAAGAATACTGGGATAGTTTTGACTGGACAAGGGCTTCGATCTCGGCATATTACAGCCGCGAGGACAAAGCGCCGTGGTTCAGTGAATATGTGCGCCGCGAGCTTGATGTAATAATGTACGGTACAAGAGATTACTACCGTGACGGTTATGTAGTGCATACGACCCTTGATCTTAAACATCAGGAAGCGGCGGAAAAATTTATGGCTGAAGGGCTTGAAAAAGCCAACAGGGAATATTCCAGATCCAGCGGAAGAAGCAATGTTCAGGCAGAACGGACTTATATACCCATTGTTGAATTACTGACCTTGTATTTTGATCTTACCGATATTCGCGCCACTGCCCTTGGACAAAATGAGGTGAAAGCGGTTTCCCGTTATACGAAAACGATCAATCCTGTTGTAGATATGGTCGCTCTTGCGTTTGGTATTCCCGAGTTAAAAGACATAACAAGTCTTGGTTTTGCCCAGCAAAAGATAAATACGGAAAGGAATGTAGTAGAGGGAGCGCTTATCTCAATTGAAAACGAAACCGGCTATATAACCGCTATTGTAGGCGGCTCAAAATTCGATGAGTCAAATCAGCTTATACGCGCTACGCAGGGGAACATTCAGCCGGGCTCATCTTTTAAACCGCTTTATTATTCTGCGGCAATAGATTCCCATAAAGTTACAGCCGCTACTTTAATTTACGATGTACCAATGGTGTTCCACAACGAAGACGGAACGCCGTATATTCCGCTGAACTTCCGGGGAGAATGGAAAGGTTCTACATTGCTTTACAACGCTCTTGCTCAGTCAATGAATGTGCCGTCTTTAAAAGTGCTGGACACAATAGGTTTTGATGCCGCTATTGAGAGGGCTGCTACTCTTCTGGACATTACAGACTCTGCCCAGATTAGGCGTACCTTCCCCCGGGTTTATCCATTAGGTTTGGGCATTATCTCAACATCACCGTTAAAAATGGCAAGAGCGTACTCGGTCTTTGCCAATCAGGGACGTGCCGTTACGCCGATTGCGATACGTTCCATAGAAGACAGAAACGGACGGCTCGTATTTGATGTTGAAAGGGAAGTACGGCAAAAACAACGGCGTATGGGAGACAATATTCAGGTTGTCAGTCCTCAAAACGCATACGTTATGACAAGAATAATGGAAAAAGTAGTTGATGAAGGTTCTCTTTCAATCGGAGCCGGATGGGGATCAAAATTTACATTCAAGGATGAAAAAGGTTCATACAAACTTCCGGTAGCTGGAAAAACAGGAACTACGCAAAACTGGTCTGACGCATGGGCAATAGGATTCAGTCCCTATTATACAACCGCTGTATGGTTTGGTTTTGACCGGCCCGGTAACTCGCTGGGAGTTGAGTTGACAGGCGCTACATTGGCAGGTCCTGTATGGGGAGATTTTTTCCGGGAAATTCACAAAGGGCTTCCCCGTAAAAGTTTTACAAGACCGTCTTCCGGAATTATTGACGTAACAGTTTGCGCTAAATCAGGTCTTTTAAGAACAAGTGTTTGTAATGAGGGAGAGGTAACGCTTACCTTCCTTGAAGGAACGCAGCCGACACAATACTGTGATTATCACGACAAATCGTCTTCATATCAGACAAGGCTTCAGATCAGTTCCGCGCAGTTCAGCGGTTTTAATGATGACATATTTATAGATACTCTGAAAATGCCTCAATTGCCTTTTGATTTACTGCCTGAGTTAAATACCCAGCAAAGGGGAAATCAAAATAACAGAACACCTGCAACGCCTTCGCGAACAAATACAAATAACCGTACACCTGCTATTTTGCCAAATAATCCATTTTTAGATGATGATCCGCCGGGAAAAAATGAAAATTCAGATGATGACGATCTTCCTTCATGGAATCCGCTTGGTTAAACAGCTATAACTAACAGGTTGACATTTATTTTTGCTTGTTTTAAGTTAATTAATAGGCATTTTTATGCTTTTTGGCGCCGTACCCAAGTGGTAAGGGAGTGGTCTGCAAAACCATTATTCATCAGTTCAATTCTGATCGGCGCCTGATAATTTATGGAAGAAGCTCCGTCATATTATTTTACTCTGCTGGTTTGTATTTGCGTTATATTGTGTTTTTCCGCTTTTTTTTCCGCCTGTGAAATGGCGTTTTCTTCCGTGAACCGGATTAAACTGAAAAATCTTGCCGAAAAAAAGAAAAGAGCGCGTCTTGCGCTTAAAATGCTGGAAACTTATGACAAACTTCTGTCTTCTGTGTTAATCGGAAACAATATCACAAATATAGCTTCATCTACGCTCGCTACAGCGCTTTTTATAAGCCTCTTTGGAGCAAACGGCGTAAGTATCGCTACGCTTATAATGACAGTCCTTCTTATGCTTTTTTGTGATATTTCACCTAAAGCTTTGGCAAAAGAAACACCTGAATTGATAGCAATGAGAGTCGCTCCGCTTTTGCGTTTTTTCGTTTTTATTTTTACGCCTGTTAATTTTTTAACTGTCGCTTGGAAAAAATTGTTAATGAAAATTTTTCCGGTAAAGCAGGATCGTTCAACTACGGAAGATGAACTGCTGACATTTGTAGGAGAGGTTCGCGAGGAAGGCGGCATTAACATCAATGAAGAAAAAATGATACGCCAGGTTATTTCGTTTGACGAATTAAAGGTTTCCGGGATTTATACTCCCCGCATTGATGTAGCCGCAGTATCGGTTGTGAGCAGTATTGAAGAAATAGATCAGTTGTTCAGAAAAACAGGTTTTTCCCGGCTGCCGGTATTTCAG
>Ga0268262_10003413_pt1 | contig 17228 bp, 15 predicted proteins | sample TergutNc150P3_FD_190354 | JGI IMG/M metagenome (GOLD analysis project Ga0268262, IMG submission 190354) | Nasutitermes corniger P3 segment gut microbial community from laboratory colony in Florida, USA - Nc150 P3 (SPAdes) (version 2) | ecosystem: Host-associated > Arthropoda: Insects >... | reverse complement strand
TTGGCCCGCGACGCGGCTTGGCTCTCGGCCTTTCGGATTTTCGACGCGGTCGAGGCGGGGGAAAGGGATATGCCGAGCGTGGAGGATTTTATGGCGGAACTGCCGGAACTGCGCTGGCCGGAAGATCCGGAGCCGGACGGGGAAGCGGAGGCCGAAGCATGAGCAAAACCCTCACCGATGACCAGGTAAAAGCCGCGGCCGTGGCCGCCGGCCTGGAACCGGCGGCCCTGAAAGCCATTGACGAGGTGGAATCCCGAGGGGCCGGCTTCCTGGCGGACGGCCAGCCGAAGATCCTCTTTGAGGGGCACATCTTCTGGAAGCAACTCCTGGCCCGGGGCCTGGACCCGGCCGCCCTCGCCCCGGGGCATGAGGACGTTCTTTATCCGAAACCGGACAATTCCAAATACCTGGGCGGCCCGGCCGAACACCATAGGCTCCAGAAGGCGGCCGGCTTGAACCGGGAGGCGGCGCTCTGCTCCGCCTCCTGGGGGCGCTTCCAGGTCATGGGCTTCAACTGGAAGGTCTGCGGGTTCCAATCCCTCCAGGACTTCATCAACGCCATGTATCAAGACGAGGCCGGCCACCTGGAGGCCTGCCTGGGCTACCTCAAGGGGACCGGGTTAATCCCGGCCTTGAAGCGTCTGGATTGGGTGGTGGTGGCCAGTTGCTACAACGGCCCGGGCTACGCCGCCAACAACTACGATGTGAAACTGGCCCGGGCCTACGCCGAGGCCAAAAAGAAAGGCTGGTGAAGGACATGGACAACGAAGAATTCAAGGATATGAAAATGGACGTTCGCGATATTTTAGCGCGGGTGACGAAAATCGAGGCCATCATGGCGACCTGGGCCAGTTTTGAAAGCCGTCTCCATAGCATAGAACTGGAATCAGCCCACTTCAAAGGCCGGGCTTCGCTCATCGGCGCGGTGGCGGGCATGGGGACCAGCGTAATCGTCAGCGTGGTGGCCGCAGTTATCATTTGGCATATAAAGGGGTGAGAGTATGTTTTGGCTAGGTTTGATTACAGCCACGGACGACAAGGCCAGTATGGCCAAGGTTATGGCCTGGCTGACTTTCTTTTTGATCGCCGTGTCTTGGTTCTGTTTCCCGGAGCGGCCAATATCGGAACTGTCCTTGATTTTCGGCGGGCAGTTGGCCTACATCTACGGTGGGAAAAGACTGGCGTATGAGCAGGAGCAGCAGAGCGGGGAGGTGAAAAGTGAGCAGGCTTAAACTTTTCGTTACCCTGGCGGCAGTTTTTGGTCTGGTCCTGGCCACCTGGTCGGTCAGGGGCTGGAAGGCCGACCGGGACCTGGCCGAGATGACGGCCCGGGCCGAAAAGGCCGAGACCAGGGCCGAAGATCTGGCCCTCGCCAACGTGACCCTGGAAGATGCCGTGCGGAGCTGCAACCAGGCCGCCATCGCGCAATCGGCCGCCTCGGCCGCCGCCCTGGCCAGGCGGGAAACCCTGGATGACATCATGACCTGCCCGGCGGCCCCGGCCCCGGCCCGGGAGGCCAGCCCAAAAGGAGAGGCGCTGAATGACGCACAAGACAAAAAGATGGTTGACTTTTGGAATCACGATATTTTCGCTGGCCTTGGCCCTGGGTTGCGGCCCTAAGGCCGCCCTGGTGACCGCCCGGGCCCGGCCGTGCCCCCGACCCTTGGCCCCGGTCATGAAGGCTCTGGACCCGGCCGAGGCGGTCTGCTCGAAGCGCAACGAGACGGCCAAGGCCGCCAACGCCTCGGCCTTGCGGGCGTATGCCGAGGGCTTGGAGGCCTCCCTGGGGTGCTATGAGGCCCAGGCCGCGGGGGCTGAGTGAGGAAGAGAGGCAACAATGAGTGAGCGGATAGACGCGCTGTTGCTTGTGACCCACTTGCTTGCCGGTATCTTTGGGGCCGGCCTGGCCCTGAAGCTCTGCGGCTGGCTCACCTGGACCTGGTGGATAATCCTACCCCTGGCCGTGGGCGCGGCGTTCTTGCTCATACTGGGCTTGGCCGGGCTGCTAATGTGGTTCGGAATTGGCATGATAGTCAGATAGGCCGGCGCCGGCGGGACTTGACAGCTGGCCCGGCGTCTTGCTAAAATTCCCTCATCGTCAGCCGCGGCCGGTTTGGCTGGTAAACCACTTGGTAAACCAATAGGGGCAAAATGGCTGGTTTTTTTGGAGCCGTCACGCCAATTTTGGTAATAATTTAAGCGGTTAGCTGGTGTTGCCTGGATAACGCTCTGCGCTACGAATCCGTAGGTCGCAAGTTCGAATCTTGCCGGGCGCACCAATAAAATCAAGAGGTTGCGACACAAATCGCAACCTCTTTTTCTTTGACTGAAGTTTCTGCCCCACGCTTTGCCCCACAGATCTGGAAAATTTTTATGAATGGTGGTAAATGGTAATTTGGGGTGTCGTTTCAATATGTCGGACCAATGGCACTCTCAGCTGCATTTTTTTCCTGCATTTCCAAAGCCGTGACGAGCCTTATCGGCGAATCAAACGATTCTAGTGTAGGCGGCCGATAGAGTATCAGCCTCTGGAGCTTAAGGTTACCTAAAGTGGTCAAAGGCGCAAATTAAAATCATCTACAAAGGAGGAACTTTTTAATTTTCTTAAACTTTTTATCTTTTATCGTGAATCACTATTTCATGCCATTTTAGGATGTGGCAGGAAAATTTATTTCTTCGTCATACCCCCAAAGTCGTTTTTTCTTTAATTAGAAAATTGCCAAAAATTGTCTAGTTGAGTATAATGATCAATATACTGTAAACTTAATATGGATTAGGTTTTTATGCTTTTGTCTAATATAAAAACAGACTCGCAACTGTCATCACCTGTGCCTTTGTCGAGCAAATCCGCTTTGGGTCAGTATATGACTCCCTCAAATATTTCCATGTTCATGGTTTCATTGTTCTCGCGGAGGCAAGGCCCCTTGCATTTACTTGATCCAGGAGCCGGACAAGGTTCGTTGAGTTGTGCATTTTTGGAAGCATGGGAAAGCGGCTATTTTTCCTTCCAACCAGGTACACTCAATACTTTTGAGATTGATGGTGAGTTACTGCCAGCATTGCAAAAAAATATTGAAAAAGAAAAAAAATATTTGCCGATTACATTGAACATAAACAATACGGACTTCATCGAGTATGCTGTTTACCGGATTATGCATCGTGAGCGACCCTATACCCACGCCATTCTTAACCCGCCTTACAAAAAAATCAATAGCAACTCGCGTCACCGTCTGGTTCTCCGCGATGTCGGCATAGAAACGGTCAACCTATACTCGGCTTTTGTGGCTCTGTCCTTGACCCTGTTGTGCCCTGGCGGGCAAATGGTGGCCATAATTCCGCGCAGTTTTTGCAATGGCCCATATTTTAAGTCATTTCGCGAACTCATTCTCCGCCGTGCCTCGATAAGCCACATCCACCTTTTTGAGGCTAGAAACAAGGCTTTCAAAGTTTACAAGGTCTTGCAAGAAAATATCATCATGAAGCTGGAACGCGATACCCAGCAAGGGGACATCACGGTGTCCATATCCACAGACGACAGCCTGTCTGATTACTCCACCACCTCATATCCGTTCAACAAAATCGTCTATCCTGATGACTCCGAATCGTTTTTACATATCCCCACCCAAGGAAATGATACGCTATCCTACCCAGATGCGTTTGGTCATACCCTGGCGGAAATCGGTCTTGAGGTATCAACCGGGCCGGTGGTTGATTTTCGGTTGAAAGAATTTTTGCATGATCTGCCCGACCCCGGTGATGTGCCGTTACTGTACCCTGCGCATTTAAAGGGTAGCCTCAAATGGCCTATTGAGGGGTTCAAAAAACCCAACGCTATTGCCTGCCGGCCGGAAACCATGAAATGGCTTTATCCCGTTGGCTTTTATGCTACAGTAAGGCGTCTGTCTTCCAAAGAAGAGAAACGTCGAATTATGGCCAATATTGTCGAGCCTGCACAATTCCCGGGCCTAGCCTGGCTGGGTTTTGAAAACCATCTGAACATTTTTCACCGGCGAAAACAAGGTATATCAGAGCATATCGCTCGAGGGCTATCCGTCTATTTAAATTCAAGCTTCATTGACAGTATGCTTCGCCGGTTCAGCGGCCACACCCAGGTGAATGCAACCGATTTGCGAGCTTTACGCTACCCATCACGGGAGATGCTTGAGGTATTAGGTCAAGTAGCACAAATGCAGAAGGAACTTGGACAAAAAACTATCGATCATATCATGGAGACTATGCTGAGATGACTGTGCTTCAGAAACTTGCAGATGCCCTGGCCATTTTAGCGGCTCTTGACCTGCCTAGAGCGCAACAGAATGATCGTTCCGCCCTTTGCCTTCTAGCCATGTGCGACATGACCCCAGATAAGAACTGGAAGCAAGCCGCTTCTCCGTTGATCGGCATCACTCCGATCATGGACTGGGCCAGATCTCATTATCAAAAAGATTATGCTCCGAATACCAGGGAAACAGTGCGTCGTCAGACAATACACCAGTTTGTGGACGCCGGAATTGTACTGTACAATCCTGATGAGCCGGCCCGGCCGGTTAATAGCCCCAAAGCCGTTTACCAGATTTCCCCCGAGGCTTTGAAGCTCGTACAATGCTACGGCACAACCGAATGGGACAAAGCCGTAGAGGATTTTTTTCAAGTAAAAATCTCTTTGTCGGAGTTCTATGCCAAAAAACGCGACATGAATCTGGTTCCGGTGACACTGCCCATCGGGCAAAAAATGCAACTTAGCCCTGGCGCGCACAGCGAACTGATAAAGGCCATCATAGAAAGCTTCGCCCCGCGGTATGCTCCGGGAAGTATTCTCGTCTACGCTGGTGACACCGGCGACAAGTGGGGATATTTCAACGAGCCACTCCTTAAGCAACTTGGTGTGCAAGTTGACTCTCACGGCAAGATGCCTGATGTCGTCCTCCATTATCCTGCAAAAAACTGGCTTCTTCTGGTAGAATCCGTTACCAGCCACGGCCCAATGGACGGTAAGCGTCATGCGGAACTCGCTAAATTGTTCTCAGGCTCAAAGGCCGGGCTCATTTATGTTACAGCATTCCCCAACCGAGCAACTATGACCCGTTACCTAGGCGAAATCTCTTGGGAGACGGAAGTTTGGATGGCGGATGCGCCTACCCACCTGATTCATTTCAATGGTGAGAGATTTTTGGGGCCATATTGCTAGTTGCCTGTTTAGATTTTTAGAACTATCGTATGAGGTCGCCATGAATCCTACCCATAAAACAGCTTTCTTTTCTATCAATCGCCTTAAATTCATTATTAAGTGGCTATTTTTAAGTTATTGTTTTGGGGTAATAGCCATTTTTTTTGACTCAATCATATCAAATAGCTTTAACATTCAAACTATTTTGGGACAAATTTGTATCATAAACATTACCGCTATTGCGTGCATATTTTGTAACCTCAAATGGGACGCAAATGATGGCGAAGTAGTCCTTACACCAACGATTTCACTAGTGACAATAGTTCTTCTCATGGGTGTATTTGGACTAATGGATGCTCTTCTTAAATATAATTGGGGTTTTACCTTTGTAATATTTGTCATGGGGTGGGCTCTTTTTAACTACATATGGCTTTTGCCAAAAACAAACGAATATCAACATATTATTGAAAATGAAACCAAGAGAATGCTAAAGCAGATTGAAGCAACCGGAAGACTAGCGAATGAGGCGAAAAATGAAGTATCTGAAGGGATGACACGTGATGAATTATAATAATCTCATTGCGATTCCGCTTTGTATTGTGGAACAGGGTGGTAATGCTTTTTATTTTGGAAAGATGAAGGCATCTGACCTTATATCTATTTTTACAGTTCATCCTGCAACATACGATGCACTAAAAACTGCAGGCCTTAACGCAGACGCAGAAGCAATTGAGCTTCGTTTTAATCAGCGTATTACAGATTTGGAAACTGGGGTAATGTCATCTGATTCTGGTCAGCAACGCAGACTTAATCTAGAACGTAAAAAAGAAATTGCCAATTATCTAAATGATAGTAAAAATTTCGCCATTTTTCCAAATGCCATTATTGCAACTTGTGACCTGTATAGTGACCTTGGAGAATCATTAGACGATTTTAAACAATTGGTCCAAAAGCCTGAAACTATTGGAGCATATCTGGATAAAACGGAAACAGTTGGCGAAAATTTTTTGCACACTCATACTTTATATATTACTAAAAAAACTGCATCACTCATAATTATTGATGGCCAGCACAGAATAGAAGGCATAGCAGCATCAAATATCAATAAGGAAAATTTTGAAGTTCTCGTCACATTTATCCTGGGTGTAGACCGTGCGTCTATAGCTAAATATTTCTATACTGTCAATTATTATCAAAAGCCAGTCAACAAATCTTTATTGTATCACCTCATGGGAGAATTCGGCACGGACCTGCAGGAAATATCATATCTTCATGAAATAGTGATTGCTCTTAATGAGCTTGATTTATCACCGTTTCATAACAGAATAAAAATGCTTGGAACAAAAGATCGTAGCGTAGTATTGGAAGATCGTGCCAAGATGAATCTGTCTCAGGCATTTTTAATTGATTATATGAAATATATGATTATATGGAACTCCGCCAAGAAAAACCAAAATCGAATGCCAAAACTTTTACCAATTTTCTATTGGTACTATAAGAATTCAGATCATGTTTATATTTTGAGGTTCATTTTGCGTTTTTTTACGGCAGCCCAGGAAGCTTTTCCAGAAATAAAAAACCCAGAAAGTCCCTTTGGTAAAACTTTAGGAATCGGTGCCATGTTGTATTTCATGTCAGATTTTTTTGTAAAACTTGCCTACACACGGAATCTTTTCGATAATCCAAAGCATCTTGATGATATTCGCTCGAAAGAGCTTGTTCCTCTTTTAAAAGGAATTGAACAAGTAAAAAGTGATGATTTCCCCAGCAGCGGTGCCGCTGGTGTGGGAAGGCTTCACAAAAAATTTGTTGAACTTTGTGTATGGCTTCACGAAGATAATGCGCAGATACCATTTGAGGACATGAAATTCAAGTTTCTGCAATGGGTGAACATGGCTTTAAAAAGTGGCTGATATGGCTAAACATCTCATGTTTTAAACAAGGTAAGTCTGCTAGGCTGTTGATTTGAGGATTGAGGATATTAGTGAATTACCTTGTGGTATATTTTGTTTCTTCAAGAAATAAAAAGGCAATATTTCCGCAAAAACGACTGGCCATTGAGCATATTTTAATTCCCTAAGATCAGAAGACACAAACTCCGCCAATGTCAATTTCTCAGGAACACTTAATGAGTTATATAGCTTTTGCCATGCTTGGGTTTGCCCCGTCCTTTCATAATACAATCTATACATGATCATGTCCCTAGGCATGGTAAGGATTGAGAAAAATTCATCTAAGCAAGTCCCATAAGCCTTTTTAAAAAATGATGGGCCTGCCGCAACGACGCCCTTTGTAACATGTAAAATTGCAGAAATAGCGCTGAGATATTTTTTGTTCCAATACTTACCGACATATGTGCGGTCAGTACGTTCAATGGGTGAGTATCTCATTGGGAATGAAAAAATGTTAATGCCTAATTCTTCATTGAGTTCAATATTGCATGCCAAGCGTTTATATAAATCTTCCGGCTTGTCATTATAGTTGAAAAGAATATAATTTGAAATTTCTTTGATACCATACTTATGGGCAAGACGTACTGCTTTTTTATATGTTTTCTCTAGGTTTATTTTATCAAATGCTATGCGTAAAGGACGAATCGATAGTTGAGACAGTAGTTTCATCGTTTTATCATCAATGCGTCTGGCATCGATGCCTTGATTGAAATCAATATAACGTGTTTTGGGAGTTCTGTTTTTATATTTTTCGATTAAAGGCCGAACCTGATTTTCCGTATTTAATACGTATTCTGCGTAATCGCCACAGGCTTCAGAATCTAGTAGGATTTCAAGAAAGAGTCTGCGGGCAGGACCACTAGGTATTCTGCTCTTAAAGTCGTTTAAATAGACTCTAAGTTTTTTGTCAAGGTATTCACTTCGCTCTCCGCGTTGGTATCTTTTCAAAACTATTTCATACTGTCCTGGATCAACAAATAGACTTCCTTTCGCAAAGCCTGCCTTGCATAAATCTTGGACAATCTTAGACAAAGTTGGCGCATTGAGGATATTGTTGTCAAGCAGCAAAAGGTTTTGTTTCGGGCCGTACTTGTCATCAATTATTTGCAGTTGCGCCTTGATATTGTTTGTTACAAAAAATTTTGGTTCAAGCCTGGGAACAGCGCAAAACTGACATCTGTTGGGGCACCCTCGTGTAGTGTAAGCAATATAATTATCGCCCGCCGGATACTTATAGTCTATCATTTCAAGAATATCGTAGTCCGGTGATAGAGCGTCTATATTGATGCGCGTATCGTCGCCTAAAATTGACGAGTTGCGAAACAGACCAACTAAGATATTTTTCTCTGGGAGGCCAGTAGCCATAATGATTTTATCTTTTAGAAGTGACGCCATTATACCGCCTACAAAAATATCCGAACACGAGTTAACGCATGATTTATAATAATTTATTGTGTCGATGGATATGTCAAAATGGAAGGTAAAAAGAGTCGTTATATACACGCGATCCCAAATCTGACATCGAACGTTCTTATTAATTCCTTTGACAAAAAAGACATTATCACCACTATTTTTGTGATATGTACTGATTTTCATTAAACCAAGAGGTGGATATTTATTTTTATATCCTGGCTCTACAAGTAAGATATTTTTCATTTTTTCTTTTCATTTAGGGCAGTTTTTATTGCTGTGCGCAATTGCGCTGCGAGATCCATTTGATCTGCAAAAAATTCATCGATAACTGTTATGATGCGCTGATATACATTTCGCTCACTCTTAGAATAACTAGTCGGCAAATCGTTTTTTGTCGCGTAGTCAGCGTTCACAATTTCATTATCAAGCAAGAGAGCTTTTTTTTCGCTAAACTCCGCCTTTTTGATGAGGCTGGTTATTTTTTCTTTTCTTTCAGGGTCGTCATTTATAATATTGGCCTTTGCCAAAATTTTTGAGGATTTAAAAATATTTTTGTGAATAGAGCTTAATTCTGACCTGAGTTTGTCTCGTTTTACATCCGAAGTTATAGCTCCTGATTTTACCTGTGTAGCCAGTGATTCTAGGGTTTGTATGTTGATTTGCATATTGCGCATTGCGGAGCTTATTTCAGAAGTTCCACGTCTATAATTTTTATTCAAGATTTGAGCCCAGCTCTTTAGTTTTTCAGTCATTTCAAAATTGGCAGGCCCAGGTTCGAAATCATCGCGTTTAGCATTGGGGACAATATTAGAGTGTAGAATATGAATTTCACCGATGAACATCTTATTGGCTACATTCCCTTCAGAAGGGAAATATCGTGAAAAAGTCGTGTTGCCACCAATTAAAATATTACCTTTTCTAAGGCGTATTCCATAAATATTTTCATCATTTATTTGTCCTGAAAAATCAGTAATAGCCAACCAAGCGGCATATAAAGGGTGACCATTTTGTGTGGTTTCATAAGCGAACTCGATGGATTTGATATAGTCTGTCGTTTTGGTTATAGCACGATGGCCGGTATTCAGATTACTGCTATAGAGTTTATAGATTGGCTTCCCCCGCCCTTTTAATAGGATTTTATAGCATGGTATATCATAACCATTCTTACAAAACTCTTTTTTTATTTGTGAAGCAAAGGGAAATATTTGACTATCAAAATCCACAGGCGCGGTCTTGGCCAAATATTGAGTGATGGCATTTGTATCTAGCAATTGCGGAAAATCATCCTTGTTGATCCCCTCAAGCCGTACTTCAAAATAGTGTTCATTTTCATTTTCCACTTCATTATTATACGATGTTACGGCCTTAATGACACCAATCATATCTTCAATATCTTGATGATTGGGATTGAGCCTCTCTTTTAGTCTGGTGCAATTCCATGTCATTATGGTTTTGTGAGGTTCTCCCAAAGCGGACGTTATCCATGTGACCGTAGAGGCATAACTCAAACCGCCAAGCCGACCGATGCCCCTAAATCCTCTGTTTTTATTATATTTTTTTTGAGAATTGCCCACATCGGCAAGTTTTTTGTAGGCTTGATCTTTGGGTAGCCCCATTCCGTTATCTTTAATGCTAATAAAGTTATAGCCAATTTCTATATTTATTATGCCTTCGCCGACGGCAAGAATATTTTTTTCATATGCTTCATCAATTGAATCACAAGCATTTTGGATATATTCGCGATAAATATCAAAAGGGTCTGAGTACATACCGATCGACAGCGACTCAAGTACATGCTTGCCAACTATAATTTCAGACTCTTTCTCACTCATTACTCGTCCTCTTCTTGGCAATAACACGGATACGGGAATGAAATTTTTAGTAAACTCTTAAAAATAGGGTGTTGGATGATCAAATCCCCTTTGCCAAGTCGCGTCATCATGTTCGTAAAAATTTTCGGAATATAGCGATAATCTGGTTTCGATACTTCTATTGCATTGGTACGTCCATACGCATTTGTACTACTGTTCCCGGTAACTCGCTCATGTATGGCACTTCTGAACTGTTCCGCAGAAAACAGGATAATGCCTTTTTGTCGCCCCCGTTCAGTAATTTCAAGTAGGTTCGATAGCAAAGGAGAGCCTTTCGGCGATTTTGCCGGAGCATACTTATTCAATTCATCAACAAAAACGATAATTTTTTTAGGAATTGGCTTGCTGGATGTGCGCTCAGATATCTCAAAATTACCGTTCTTGAGATCATAGACAGCCCTGATTGTATCGCCAAAAACAAGGCATTGCATTTGTTCATCAAGGGCAGCAATATCAATTACCATCATTTGTCCACCTTCAATATTTTTAATTTCCGCAGATAAATGCCGATGGCGTTGTTTTTTATCACCTGATTTAGCATCCACAAAAATGTCATTACTAAGCGAGTTGTTTACAAGCCTACTGAACTTACGCCATGATTGCACCATTATTTCTTTACTTGATTTTGTCTTATCTACATAAGAGCGTAATTCTTTTTTGAATTCTCCCCAAGTCATCTCCGCATGCCGGAAGTGCGGATCAGTTTCTATGAAATTTAATATAGACTCGATAGTAAAATTGGGATCATCAATATTGCTGAATAGCATATCAATCTTCGTGAAGTCGTGATTGAATGTATAAACGTAATTGTAAGCTATGCCGGTTTCATGTTGTTCTCTCAAAGTCTCTATAGACAAGGTGCTATTAGAGTATGAGGGGTGATTTTTCGCATAAGGATAATAATAAGATACATTTTTATATGGTTCACAGGCGATACCCAATTCTTGCCATTCTTCCTTCCGCGACTCATTCAGTTTACTATTCGACTTATCAATGCGCAGCAAGTCATCACCTTTTACATTAAGCACTATGATTGCGACTTCATCACGTAGTTTTTCTTGGATCGCTTTTAGAAGAAACATGATATAGCTGGTCTTTGTTGCTAAGCCGGAAATGCCAGAGATATTAAAATGTGCACTTTCAGGGCCGATTAAAAATTCACCGCCAAAATCTATTGGTACCGTGATATTATTTGAAGTTTTTAATAGCCCGGCCGGAATGGCCCATTTCTTATTTATTTCATTTAGGCCTAATGCAATTTTAATGTCGTTTGCGTCACAAGTGTATACCGGCATTCCTTCTAACACCGGCATATAGTTTTCGCTATCGTTATGGAGTACTGAAACTTTGGCATATGAGAGCGCAAGCCGTGTTGTCAGAGGCATGGCGGTCACATCCCCAAAATCAGAGGACACATAATTGCTAATGTGTCCAGGACTATCTGTGATGTGAAAAATATCTTGAATTACACCATACGTCTTGGACTCATCTTGGGCGTTGTAAACTTTAACGATATCGAAAGGTCTGAGTATGACCTCATCTTTGATCCAAAATAGAAATTCATCGCAAGAGTTGGCATCGCGCTCAGTTGCGGAAACTTTACCGATTTGATTTATGTTCTTCATTAATTGTACTCCTTTAAAAAATGTTCCGCTGAAACTGGTTGATAAAAAAAGCGTCGCTCATGAAAGAAGCCTTAACCATTTTCTCAGCTAAATATACTGGGTACAAATGGTTAGGCCATCTCTCATCTTTACCATGACAAGTGGGTAGACTTTCAGCGAGCAACGAGAATGAAATATTGTCAACGGCAGCGGAATCAAGACCACCAGCGTCGCTTTCATCTTTTGTTGCCATTTTTTCAACTTTTAAGATACCATCAAACGGACTTCTAATATGTTGCTTGCGGCGTATCCTAAGATACCAAAACCCAAATTCCCTGCCTCGAGAATTGGTTTTATGAAAGACGGGAGTTCGATGCGCATAATCCAAATCAAACAAAATAGCTCCGATATGCGTACCCGCACGTTTTTCCGTCATGTTGAGATTAGGGTCAAAACTCTTTGAGAGTCCAATAACATTGTAAAATAAATCCGCAAAAGAATCTTTGCCTGTATCTTCTGCAATAAACTGTAGCGGACCATCAACAATCAGCATTTTATTTGTGTCAAGTCGTTTCGCATTGACCATGTCAGTCAAAATAGCAATTTCTTCTTGGTGCATCAAGTTGTTTGCCTTTGCTATCGCTGCATTATTTGGGGCGATGTCTTTTATCTTATTATAGGAATATCTTTCAACATTAACTGGTATAGCCAATTTTTTGCTCTTCTCGCTCTTTTTTATTTGGATGCTGACTTCGTCAAAATTAACCTCGTTAAAATTATTTGTAATTAATATGTAATTTTGAGATATTAGAGTACATTTTGATATTCGTCTGTTTTCTCTTTTTGCACAACCCGCACGGATCTGTGCGATCACAACCGGATATATTTTGTTGCCAATCATTAAGTCGCCAATTTTGTAGGTTTTTCTTGAGCCATCCAAAAAATACTGAAACAATGAAAAAAATTGTTCGTATTCAGGAAGCTTCTTGTGCTTTTTGGGGGAGGAGCTTTCAAATATTTTAGTGAAAGTGAATTGGTCGTTTTCATCCTCAAAGTTTGCATCTTGATATGGCTCTAAAAAAAATTTGTCTAGAGCAATACTATCGTTCTGAAACAAGTCAGCTCCTGCTTTCCTAAACAAATCCCGCAATGTTGCCATATCTCTTTATACTCCTGTGTGAGAGCTAACTTACTAAAATCATTTTTTAATTCTGATATATTACCATAAATTGCACATGAACTCAATAGTTTACTTGAATCTTTAAGGCGGCCTATGTTCTGTTGCAATTAGGCCATGACATTATCAAGGCGCTAGTTGGCATATTCAATTTTCTTGATGCCAGGCGCAAGCTCCCAATTGGGCCTAAGTGCCGGCCGGTTCCAGGGGGGACTTGATTTCAAATTGTTGCTTTCCTGTCGGGTGTGTACTCCCAACATTTTTGATCAAGTAGTGCGGCTATTATTTTAGCTTTTTACCCTAGGTACTGATGATAATGTATACCTTGACCGGTGTCCCGATGCGCACTGCCTGAGCGCAGAACAAGATGAATGTGCCCTTGGTATATATGATGTGTTTACTATCGGACTAGACTGAGTTTGACTTGGCTATTCCGCCTGATAAGGATCTTCAAAGTTCTGGTTGTTTTAAATCCCGGTTTAAGGCCTGTATAGCCTAAGATGTTCTTGACAAATCAAAATTATCGTCTAAAATAATTTTGTTGTATATTTTGGACGGAGTCGCGAGTTGTATCACCATAGAACCATTGAGAAAAGTATCGCCGAAATCACCAGCCATTTTCCGGTTCTCTTGGTCACCGGGGCCAGGCAAGTGGGCAAAACCACCCTTTTGAAGCATTTGGCCGGCGAAGGTCGCCGCTATGTCACCTTGGATGATCCCCTGGTTCTGAGTCTGGCCCGGGAAGACCCGGCCCTTTTCATGCAGCGCTTCCCGGGGCCTGTCTTAATTGACGAGATTCAATACGCCCCTCAATTGCTGCCCTACATTAAAATGGCCGTGGATGAAGACCGATGGCCAGGCTGGTTTTGGCTGACCGGTTCACAGCAGTTTCAGGTGATGATGAATATTTCCGAATCGTTAGCCGGACGGGTTGGGATTTTATCCTTGCTGGGCTTTTCACGTTGGGAACTGATAGGCCAGGGACAAGGGCGGCCGGCTTTTCTGCCGGAGGGGCAGTTTTTTTTAAGACCGGGCGGAGAGCAACTGAAGCTTCATGAGCTTTACCGGCTCATCTGGCGAGGTTCGCTGCCGGCACTCGCTCTTGACCGGGGTGTGAACCGGGATCAATTTTTCGGTTCCTACGTTCAAACCTATCTGCAACGCGATGTGCGGGATTTGGCTCAGGTCGGGGATGAAATGGCTTTTCTGCGCTTTTTACGGGCGGCTGCCGCCCGAACAGGGCAACTGCTCAATATAGCCGAACTGTCACGCGATGCTGATGTTTCCCCGGTGACCGGCAAAAAATGGCAGTCGATCCTGGAAGCCTCCGGGCTGGTTTACCTACTTAATCCTTTTTTCAGTAATGTCACCAAGCGGATGGTGAAAGCGCCAAAATTGTATTTTCTGGATACCGGCTTGGCCGCCTACCTGACGGAATGGTCCAGCCCCGAAACTCTGGAGGCGGGGGCTATGGCGGGAGCCATTTTTGAAACCTGGGTTATGGGCGAACTTTTGAAGGGCTGGCTCAACAATGGCCTGCGACCACCATTTTATTATTACCGCGACAAAGACCAGAAAGAAATTGATCTCTTGATAATCCAGGACGGCACCGCCTACCCCTTGGAGTGCAAGAAAACCGCTTCGCCGGATAAAAACGATGTTCGCCACTTTCAGGTGCTGGAAAAGCTTAAAATGCCTGTCGGCCCGGGCGGCGTGATCTGCCTGGCCTCTCAGGCTCTGCCGCTTACGGAAAAAACCTGGAGCATCCCGGTTGCGTGGATATAAGGCAGGGGTATTGAACTGCTCTATTGGGGGTATATTTTGTTTGATAATATACCTTTCAATGGTATAATGGAATTAAGTCGCATGGTAATGACAGGCAGAAAATAAATGCCCCGTTGTATTGGTAGTGACTGACCTGGCCGGCTGATGGATGGAGATACGTTATGTTGGCACACATGAAAATGCGGACTATAGGCGAATCAACTGAAATCAGCATCACCATTCCGTCCAAGGAGGCTCAGAAATTAGGACAAGCCCTGTCGGGATTTATGACCTTGGCCGGCCATAAAGTGCGGCGTCTGAATGAAGATGGCGAGGAACTGTTTTCTTCCGGGGAAATATTTTCCGACGCCCATCCCGGTTCGCGTCTCTATGGATTGAGAGTGCGCGAAGGTTTGACCCAAAAAGATATGGCCATAAAACTAGGGGTCCGCCAGCACCACATCTCTGAAATGGAGAAGAGCAAACGGGTCATAGGTTTGGAAATGGCCAAACGTATCTCATCCATGTTTGATGTTTCGTATAAAGCCTTCATATAACCGCTGACCGCTGAGTTTTTTCATCATCACTTAACAGAACCACATAGACCTCTGGAAAACCGCTTCGCCGGATAAAAACGATGTTCGTTACTTTCAGGTGCTGGAAAAGCTTAAAATGCCTGTCGGCCCAGGCGGCGTGATCTGCCTGGCGTCTCAGGCTCTGCCGCTTACGGAAAAAACCTGGAGCATTCCGGTTGTCTGGATATAAGGCTTGGCACAGGTTCAGGCTTTCTTTTCAAAACGTGCCCGTGTAATTCGACCGCCAACCCCCATTTGGCTTGGGCCAGCTTTTGAGCCACTCTTTTCGCTTTTTCATCCTGAGAGCTGAAATGGATTTCAGAGCCGTTATCCCGAATGGTTCCGCCTTTGGGCAGGGTGAAGATGACCGTGCCCTTGGCGTCTATGGTGAATTTTAGATCTGTTGGCTTGTATAAGCCGTTGGCCTCTTGTCGCCAGATTTTCTGCATTTCGGCCACTATCGACAAAGATTTTGGATTTGAAAATGAATTGTGGCCGGTAATTTCCGCCTTGGTAGATACCTCAGCTTGAATTTCCCGCTGGCGGGAGCGCAATATTGCCAAGGCGCTCTCTTGGCCTTGGCCGGCCCTATAGCGTAAAAATTGGTTCCAAGTCGTGAAAGGGTAATTATTACTGACTTCGGCCTTTTTTCCCCGAAAAAGTTGCTTCAAAGATTCCAACTGGCTTCGTTTTTTGGCCTGAAATTCTTTCATTACCTTTTGGCGGTGAAGTCTCAACATAGGCAGTTTCTTGATATTCTCGTAGTTTTTATCCCAAGTTTCCCGGAGAACGGTGAAATGCCGCTGGTTTTCCTGCTTTAGGATTTCCATCTCGGCGCGGCGTTTGCGTAGAGCGGCCTTGTATTCAAGATAAAGGTTGTCGCGATTCGGATTAAGTTGGACCGGATCGGCCATGTAGGTGTGTTCCGGCTGGTTGACTTTGAGCAAATCCTGACTGGCGGCTTCAAATACACCGAACTTCTTTTCCAGTGAACTCTTGCTCAAAGCCCGGTCCAGATTGCTGGCCTTGATAGCCAGGCGTCCGTCCAAACTCTGGATAACCAGCCCGTTACCTCGGGGCTTCAGCAAAAGGCCATGCTTTAAAAATGCCTGATGGCAATCAGCCCAGGAATGGCTATAAGCTAAATCTCCTGTAATGGCTTCTTTATGCCGCTGCGCGTAGCTGAAAAGTGATTCCTGTCCGGTATGGAGTTCATAACTCTTGGCCGTTTCGTGAGTTGCCGGTTTAGTTCGGCTAGGTTCACGCCCCTTATCCACGGTCAGACCGTATTTTTGCTCCAATTGGCGGCACAAGCGGTCACGTTCTCGGAAATCCCGAAATGGCTCATGCCTTGTCCGTCGTTCCGGGTGAATCATATTGTAAGCGACGTGCATATGCAGATTATCTGTATTCCTATGGACGCCGGCATGGCGCTGATGTTTCTCAAAGCCCAGCACCCGAGCTAATTCAAGTTCGATTTCCCGAAAAATATCCGGGGTCAATTTGTCCTCATCTTCCGGCCGGAAAGAAACCATCAGGTGATAGGTCTTCTCCTTGGCTGTCCTGACATTGGTTTTTTGTACCGTTTCCACTTCCTCAATGGCCAGTTGGTAGTCGTCCTCAGTCCAACAGCCGGAGAACCAACTTAAGAGTGTTTTCTCCCCTTTATGCCCCGCATCGGCGATGTAGCGGGCCAAGCGGCCAT
>Ga0268262_10003412_pt1 | contig 17235 bp, 14 predicted proteins | sample TergutNc150P3_FD_190354 | JGI IMG/M metagenome (GOLD analysis project Ga0268262, IMG submission 190354) | Nasutitermes corniger P3 segment gut microbial community from laboratory colony in Florida, USA - Nc150 P3 (SPAdes) (version 2) | ecosystem: Host-associated > Arthropoda: Insects >... | reverse complement strand
CACATTATCAAGACTTAGGCAACATCGCCACATGTTCCGTTAAATCAGTTTTATCGAGATTAATAATTTGCAAAAAAATAAACACCGATATTTTTTCCAAACTCGATATAAATTTTTCAAGTTTATATTTTCATGTAGGGTGTTATAGATTAAAAATTCAAGTTGGTTGGTAACGATGTACTCCTCAAGAAATACTATACAAATGTAAAGATATTGTCAGGCGATTTTAAATAATTTTTGCCTCTGAACAGCGCTAAGACCCAAATTTATTCCACTTTCCCTCTTGACACATTGTATTAGTTCAACTACTATTGTACTAGATATATAGTACAATGTTGGTATGGAGGGTGCTATGACAGTAATAAAAGCGCAGAATGTGGTAAAGGACTACGGGCTCAATAATCAGGTGGTACACGCCCTGCGGGGGGTGAACCTGGAGTTCCAGGGAGGCGAATTTGCCGCTATTGCCGGGCCTTCGGGGAGCGGCAAGTCAACATTCCTCCATTTAGTGGGCTGCCTTGACACACTTACAGGCGGGGCCATGCTGATAGGAGGCTCGGATACGGGGAAAATGTCCAGGCAGCAGTTGGCGCTCCTGCGGCGGCACAGTATAGGCTTTATCTTTCAGGCTTACAACCTGATCCCCGTGCTTTCAGCGGAAGAAAATATTTCCTTTCCCTTGTCCCTGCTGGGCTTGCCCACCAAAGAGATCAGGGAGCGTACCGACAAAGCCCTGCGTGATGTAGGACTTGAAGGAATGGCGAAGCGGCGGCCCAAAGAAATGTCCGGCGGACAGCAGCAGCGGGTGGCTATCGCGCGGGCGCTGGTAAAAAAGCCAGCGTTGATTCTCGCGGACGAACCTACGGCTAACCTTGACTCTACCATTGGGCGCGAAATCCTGGAATTGATGCTTGCGTTGAATAAAGCCGAAGGTACGACGTTTCTTTTCTCCACGCATGATCAGATGGTTATGGATTACGCGCGCCGTCTTGTGCGTATCCGCGACGGGCAGATCGAATCCGACGAGGTAAAGGGGGCTGCATGACTTTATCCGGTATTTGGGAATTAAAGAAAATCGCCATGCGTAACCTTGCGCGGCACAAGGTAAAAACGATTCTTACTTCGGCGGCAATAATGGTAAGCGTAGCCGTGTTTATTTTTCTGAACGGCTGGCTGAGAGGCATGATAATCGACTCGCGAAGGAATATTGTCAATTATGAGCTGGGAGCTGCTAAACTGCAAACAAAACTTTACTTTGAAAAAAAAGACGAGATGCCCAGTTACGAGAATTTTACCGGCTGGGAAAAATATCATGACGCGCTGGATACGGAAGGGTATTACAGTGCGCCGCGTTATGTGTTTTCCGGCACTCTGTTCTCAACTTCAGGCTCGGCGCCCATTGTTTTTTACGGGGTGGACCCGGCATTTGAGGCTCAAACAATGCGCTATGTCCCCTTTGTGGATTTCGGACGTTTCCCGCAAAACGGTGACTTTGGAATCGCGCTTGGAACGTATGCCGCCGAAAAACTCAAAGTGGGTATTCCCACGCGTCCATACCTCCGGGAACTTGAGGAATTGATTGTTTCCGCCTCGCAAAACAACACCGACGCTGATTTTATCCGCTCGCTGTATAATCCCGCTTCTCAGAAAAAGGCTTACTGGGACGTAGATAAGAAAACAATTGAAGGCAACGAGCGTATGATCTTAAAAAAGGACGCTTCACGTTCCGATCTTGACCGTTATTGGAATATACTTGACGCTTCGGGACGCAATGATGTGCGGATTAACGCGGTTATCGACATTAAAGCCGTGCCTGAAACAATCCGCGCTGACAAGTGGGAAGGCGAACTTCTGCCCTGTCTGCGCGACGAAGATAAGCCGCTGGTAGAAGCCGCCTACGAGTATCAGAAATTTATCGGCGGCTATCTCCTTGTCGAGGAAGATGAAAAAGCGCTTAACAAAGTTCTTGCCGCCATGATTCGCGCCGGCTATTCGGGAGCGGTGGCTCATGTGAACCAGTCACTGGAAGTAAAGGTAATTGGCGTGATCAACTCTCCGGCCCCGCTCCCCAATGGCAATACAGCGTATATTCCCCTTGATATATTGCAGGACGAGGCTGTAATGATGCTTGAAGGCGCGGTAACGGAACTTGTCATCAGGGAAAAGAACGCGTCCGATTCCCGCCTTCCGGGAAAAAGTGAAAGCGCCGCCGTAATTACCGCCGCGCTGGAGCGGGGTCTTGCCAAAAGGGGATCAATTATGCCGAATGAACTGGTTGTGCATACATGGGAGGAATATATGCAGGACTATCTGGGTTACGAAGCCATTGAAAACACAATGCCGCAGGTAGTAGCCGCTCTGTTACTCTTATTATCATTTCTTGGAATTTCAAACACGATCCTTCTTGCCATACTGGAGCGTACCAAAGAAACCGGCATGATGAGGGCTATGGGCATGACCGACCGGCAAATGATTTTGGTCTATATGCTGGAGGCTGGCTTTCTGGGATTCATCGGATCGGTTTTGGGGATAATTCTTGGCTGTATTATCAATTATCCAATGGTAAAGTACGGCATAGATTTTAGCGCATTCGTCGATATAATGGGCGGTGAAGGCATTGGTTTCCGTACCACATCGTCTTTCCGCAGTATATGGAACGTGCCGGTAATTATCGGTTCCGGCATAATAGCGACAATTATATCTTCATGTATGGCTTTCTTCCCCACGCGCCGTGCGTTAAAGATGCCGATTACCGAAAGTTTAAGGTTTGAGTGAGGTAAAAAATGACAAATGAATATAAACATGGCGGCACAGGCACTTTGATAAAAATCGCCTATAGAAATATTTGGCGTAACAAACGGCGGACATTCTTTTGTATTGCGGCAGTTGGAATAGCGGTGTTTTTTATTGTGCTCTATTCTTCCATGATAGAGGGAATGTTAAGAAATATTGTTGAGGTCGTGCAAATCTACGATCTGGGACACGTTAAAGTCGTTTCGTCACAGTACGAGGCGGAAAACGAGTATATGCCCGTACAGTACCCAGTATCCGACGGAAGAAGCTGGAAAGAACTTACCGCTTCGATCAAAAAAATACCGGGTGTGCGCGCCGTATTTCCGCGGATTTCTTCTCTTGCGACATTGCAGGAAAGCACAACCAAGCACGCTGTACTATGGGGGCTTTGTATAGAAGACGAGATGGCGGCGAATCATTTTAACCTGACGGATCGCAGCGACGGCCTTCTGGAAGGCCGCTGGCCCGCGCCCGGATCTCACGAATGCGCGATAGGGCGCGTCTTTGCCCATAAATCGGGATTGTCTGTCGGCGACAGAATTCCGCTTAAAACAGTGTCCGCGCAATTTTCGGATAAATACTGGAGTCCCGTCATTACCGGAATTTTCAATTTTGATTATATCAAATATGATGAGCAATATATCATCGTGGATATTGAACGGTTCCAGCGCCTGCTGGGGCTGGAGCAAGGAACACAGTCCCTGGTGATTTTCGCGGATAATGAAAAAGAAAGCGGCTCAATAACCGCCGGGGTGCAAAACGCGCTTGGGCAGGGCAATGTCGTTACCGAATGGCGGGATAATTACTGGGTTGCGATGATGGAAATGATAACGCCGATCTACACGATGATCTTTCTTGTATTCCTGATTGTAGCCAGTTTTCTGATTATTAATACGATAGTAATGATCATTCATGAACGGATAAAGGAAATTGGTATGATGGGCTGCCTTGGAATGACCCGCGCCGAAATTGTGAAGGTGTTCTTTTTCGAGTCTCTCTTTCTTGCCATGCTTGGCGCGTTTGCCGGGGTGATTGTCGGCGGCGTTATTGCCGGAATCGGGTCTGTGTATCCCATCCGCATGGGGGATATGTACGGAAATACTTTCAGCGAAATGCCGCTTGGCAACGCCATATTTCTTGAGCTTAGTCCTTTTATAATTATTCGGGCATGGCTTCTTGGTGTTGTGGTAGCGTCACTTTTTACGTTAATACCATCGCTTAAAAGCGCGTTTGTGGAACCTGTGGAAGCGTTAAGGAGGTAAATAATGAAAAAAAGACTGTTTCTGATTACTTTACTGGTTATTGCTGCCGCTACGGCTTTTTCTCAAACAGCGGCGGAGCTTTTGAAGCGGATTGATGAAAATGAAATTTACACTACCATTGAATACGAAGGGGAAATGATTATTGAATATGGCAACCGCCGTTATGTGAAAGTAATGAAGGCATGGGGACGGGGAAACACAGACAGCTTTATCGAATTTACCAATCCTGAGGACAAGGGAACCAAGTATCTCAGGACAGGCGGCAGGCTGTATGTATATTCGCCTGACACGGAACAAGTAATGCTGATCTCCGGCCATATGCTCAAAGAGTCGATGATGGGGTCAGATATGTCTTACGAAGACACTCTGAGTAACGAGACTTTAGCCAGCCGTTATGATCCTGTTATCACAGGTTCGGAAATTGTAAACGGACGAAATTCGTGGGTTTTGGAATTAAAAGCAAAAAAGAAAACCGAAAGTTATCCTTCGCGCAAGTTGTGGATAGACAAAGAAAACGGAGATCTTTTACATTATGAACTTTTCGCTCTTTCGGGGGTTAAACTTAAAGAGTACACCCTGCTGAAAGTAGAGGTAATAGGCGGACGCCGTTTTCCGGTAGAAGGCGAAATGAGCGATCTTATGCGAAAAGGCTCAAAAACCAAATTTGTTATGAAAAATGTGGCGCTGGACAAGCCCATTTCCGACTCGGTGTTCAGCAGGAGGAACCTTGAAAGGTAGCAAAAGACTTTTCTGTCTTACTTTGCTCATTGCTCATTGCTCATTGCTCTTTGTTTGGGCGCAGGGAATCACCGTATCCGGGCTTTTGGACTCTACTGTTTCCCTGCGCGCTGGGGCTGGGGACAGCCCGGCTTTTTCCTACGGGGTTGAAGAATACGCCAATATCCGCATGCAGGCGAAACTCCGTGAATTCGCGACGGTTTTCTGCGATGTAAATTTTATTGCTTCCGCCGGTGATCCCGCGTATATTGCCGCAATGGTGTCAGGTTTGACGACTAACGGAAACATTGCCGCTTCTGGCGAGTGGTATTTCGCCGTAATTGAACCGGAGCGCCTGTATTTTAGAATTAACGCCGAGACAATAAAATTCGAAGGGGGGCTTTTACGGCTGCCCTTTGGCTACGGGCTTGTGTGGCGACCCACGGATTTTCTCAATCCGGTAAATCCCCTCCTGCCTGACGCCCGTCTGCGGGGCGTACTGGGCGCGGGGGTTTCGTGGTACGCCACAGATACCCTTAAACTCGCCGCTTTTGGCGCGGCTCCCCGTAACGCTTTTTCACAGTCCGGGGAAGGGGGACACGCGGGTCTGATGTTTGAACAGCAGTGGGACAAAATTGATATACAGGCTATGTATTTTTTTGAATCTCCCCAGACTGGTTCAAAATACGGCATTCACCGCGCCGGTCTTTCGTTCAAGGCCGATCTTGTACTGGGTTTCGTGATAGACGCGCTCTACAGCTATAACCACGAGGCGGAAACCGGAATTGACGGACTTTCCCTCAGTGCTGGTTTTGATTATTCCTTTTTTAAAGGGGCTTTGATCATCCTTGCCGAATACCTGTACAACGGAGAAACTTCTTCAACATCAAGAAAGGGCGGCGGAAATTTCGCCAATGAGCATTACCTGTACACGGGCTTTACCTGGCGTTTCGACGATTTAACCAGCGCAGGACTCGCAGTAATTTCCGGTTTCAGCGATATTTCCTTTACCCCCATTGTCACTTTCAACCGCGATCTTTTCCAGGGCGCAACTTTGATCTTTTCCGCGCAAATTCCCCTTGACCGCGATCTGTTTTCAGGCAACGGCAACCGCGGAGAGCTGGGACCTTTTTCGCTTGGCAGGTATTTTGATTGCAATATAAAACTCAGACTGCGGTTTTAAGATACAAAATTTGCGGAATATGTGATATACTGGCATTGAAAAATATTACAGGAGTCCCGCAATGAGTTCATGTTTCAACCCTCAGGCGTTATCGGATTTTGCCCGGCATTATGGGTTTCATTATGACAGTCTTGAGCCAATGGCGCTGGTCAGGGAAATGCTTATCGACATGGAACGCGGGCTTGAGGGGAAGAGCTCAAGCCTGCCGATGATCCCGTCGTACATAACGCCATCGTCAAAGGCACAGCCGGGAAAGACAGTGCTGGCGCTGGACGCGGGCGGAACAAACCTGAGAGCGAGCCTTGTTCATTTTGACGGAGAAGGCAAAGCCGTAGCGGATGAAACAAAAAAACACTTTATGCCGGGTACAAAAGGCCGGGTAAGCGAAACGCAATTTTTCGATATTATCGCCGAAGCCGCGTTGCCGCTGCTTGAAAAAAAACCCAATGTCGAGGGGATAGGATTTACTTTTTCGTATCCCATGGAAATGAAACCTGACGCGGACGGCGTTCTTCTGGCGTTCAGCAAGGAGGTTGACGCCCCTGATGTCATCGGCAAGACAATAGGCGCGGGTCTTAGGCAAGCCCTGTCCCGCAAAGGTCGGGCGTATAACGGGCCTATCATACTTCTTAATGACACGGTTGCAACCCTGCTTTCCGGGCTTGCGTCGATTCCGGCGGACGGCTGGGGTGAATCAAAAAAGAACCCCTACGGCTTTCCGGGCGGGCCGATGATTGGCTGCATATTGGGAACAGGCTTTAATACCGCGTATCCTGAAACGCGGATTCCAAAAATCGGTTTTGACTCAAAGACAGCCCCGCAAATCGTGGTTTGCGAAACCGGCTCTTTCAGCTTTCACTACCGGGGCAAGCTGGACAGGGAATTTGACAGCACAACAAAAAACCCCGGGGCTTATAATCTGGAAAAAGCCACTTCGGGCGCGTACCTTGGCCCCCTGACTCTGCACATCCTGAAACAGGCGGTAAATGATAAACTGATCCGGTTTAAAAAATCCGACGAATTACTTGCCATGCCCCAGCTAGAGACAAGGATACTCAATGAATTTTCCCGCGCTCCGCTTGCCATCGAAGGCCCGCTGGGTTCATTGTTCGACAAGGATGAGGGAGACGCGCTTGCCGCGGTGCAGTACATCGTCTCGATTATCACTGAGCGCGGGGCGCTGTTCGCCGCGGCGGTGATCGCGGCAACCGTGGAAAAAATGGAGGCATGCCGCGAGCCGTACTCGCCGGTTCGTATAGCCATAGAAGGAACCACCTACATGATCTACAGGGGGATGCGCCGCGCCCTTGAAGCCCGGCTGCATACAATGCTTATCCATGACAAGCCCAGACCCTATGTCATCTCGCCGGTGGAACAGGCCAGCCTCTTTGGCGCGGCGGTAGCGGCCTGCGGTTAGTATTCTAAAATTTTATCTGGTGTTCCGTCCATCTCATCAACATTTTAGCTAATTGCGGAACCGGCATAGCCAAATTGTTTTTCAGCCAGTGTTGAATCAGACCGATAGCGCCGTGTACCAGAAAAACCGAATAATAGGGTTTTGTTTCATCGTTCTGTTTCTCGGAAAAATACTTTGTTATCTGGTTGTGCATAACAAAGTGGTATAACAGTTTCTTTTGAAAACCTATATCGCCGTTTTCACTTAACAATACCTGAATAATTTTGCCGTTATTCGCAATATAGGTCAGCATTTCCTCAACCATCTGACTGGTTTCTTTTTTAGTCTGTTTATCCTTGTACTTGTTCAGCATATCCTCAAAATAAGCGAGAGTTTCATCTTCTATCTGTTTTAATAAATCGTATTGATCTTTATAATGATCATAAAAAGTTGAACGGCTTATATCCGCAAGATCGCATATATCCTTGACCGAAACGCTTAAAATAGATTTTTCTTTCATAAGTTCCATTAAACTTTCGCGTATTACCATTTTGGTATAACGGCTCTTGCGATTTTCTTTTTTCTCCATGCTTTCTTCCTTTCCCTACACTTTTGCAAAAAATGTAGCGTATCAAACAAATACACAGTGTTGTGTAGGATACATTACAAATTTAATCAAACTGTCTGTAGCTTTTTATTTACATTGTAGGCTATTCTTTATTAAAGGTCAAGTTATGGAAAAACTCTTTAAGTATCCGGCTTTAATAGTCGGCATTATCACGCTTGTCACGGTGTTTTTAGGGTTGCAACTTCCACACGCGGAATTGGACAATAACAATATCCGCTTTTTACCGGACAAGAACCCGGCCAAACTTATCTCGGAATATGTCGATGATACCTTCGGCGGACAGGTTATGATTCTGGTCGGGCTTGAGCGCCCTTACCGGACGGTTTTTGAAAAGGATTTTCTTGGGCGAATTAGGGATTTCTCGCAGGCGGTTGAAAATACCGAATATATTAAATCCGTCAATTCGATCATGTCAACGCAGTATATAACCGGCGACAGCGACAGTATTATCGTTTCGGATTTGGTTCCCGAAGATTTTTCGGGAACTGACGAGGAGATCACCGAACTTAAAAGGCGAATAGCGTCATGGGATTTGTTTCGGGGTTCCCTGGTTTCCGACGATCTTTCGGCAACGCAGATTCTTATTACCCTGGACGCGGTTACCGCTGATTTTACACGCCCCGAAATAACGCGGAGTATTGAAAAAATCCGTAAAATAGCAGATGAAATATTTAAAGGCGAAGCGGAGGTGTATTTTACCGGACAACCGATTGTTAACGCGATTATCAATAATTCAATGATTACGGATAACATTTTGCTGATACCGTTAGTTGTCATTGTGGTGTTTGCGATGTTGTTTTTTTCGTTCAGGCGTTTTACCTTTGTCATCCTGCCGTTTTTGACCGTCCTAATTGCGGTTGTCTGGGCTATAGGGATGGCGGCGCTGTTAGGGATAAAACTCTCGGTTATTACAACCATACTGCCGGTTATTCTTGTCGCTGTCGGCAGCGCCTACGGTATTCATATAGTTACACATTATATGGAAGACATACGCGGAAAAACACTGACTGTCATAGAACACCGCGATTTGGTTTTGGCTCTGGTAAGGAAGTTGATTAAACCTGTATTTCTGGCGGCGCTTACCACTATGGCGGGATTTATATCATTCTGTTTTACGCCGATTGTCCCGATGAAGGAATTCGGGTATTGCGCGAGCTTCGGGGTGTTCACCGCCTTTGCCGTGGCTGTATTGTTTATTCCCTCAATGTTCCTGCTCCGCGGCCCCCACGTTCTAAAGGAACGTCAAAAAAAACAAACAGGCGGCGGTTTCAACGATACCATCGCGGTATTTTTTATCCGAATAGTGGAGAAAAAAGTTCTTGTACTGGTTCTTGCCGCGTTTGCCGTGATCATTTCTTTATACGGACTTTCAAAGGTTATAGTTGATAACGCGGTAGTTGAGTTTTTTAAGAAGGAAACAGACATAAGCCGCTCTGACCGTTTTATCCGCGAATATTTCGGCGGTTCAAAAGATTTAAATCTTGTTATTACGGCGGACACTACGGAAGAACTTCTGCACCCAGACGTGTTACTGGCGGTGGATAACCTTTCCGCTTACCTTACCGCGAATGTTCCGGATGTGGGCAAGGTTGTCGGTTTTACGGATATTATCAAACGGATCAATCAGGTGTTCAATGTCAGCGAAAGCCCCGATGGTCTGCGGATTTCACATAACGTCTCCGGCAGCGACTCGGAGAGTTTCGGTTTTAACGATAACGACACCGCGGGTTTTGGTTTTGGAAATTTTAGTTTTGGCAATGATGCTGTTGAAATTCCGGTACAGGAAAACGATTTTAATATAAACCAATACAGCGTAGCGGATCTTTTGCGGTTTCTTGACAGCGCGGCCGGAAAATCGTCCGATTTGAACGGCGTTGATTTAGTGCGGGAATTAAAACGCCTCACCAATTATGAGGGCATGGCCTATTATGAGATTCCCTCAAATCCCAGGCGTTATGGCAAAGAAACGCCAGAGGAATTACAGCGGCTGATAGCGAATTACCTGGTTCTGCTTGCCGGGGATGACGATTCGGGATACTCCAATGATCCCCTTGAACCCACGGCGATCAGAACAATGATACAAATGCGCACGACAGGAAACAGGGATTCCCAGGCTGTTATTGACACGGTAAAAGAATATATCGCCGTAAACTTTCCCAAAAACGTGCGAATTATAATCGGCGGCAGCGTAACCTATGAAATGGCGGTTACCGATCTGATTTTTAACTCTCAAGTCATATCCATTTTCATTTCCGTGCTTATCGTTTTCCTTATCATGGCGTTTTCCAACAAATCGCTTATTGCCGGAGTCATTGGCGCCGTCCCGTTGGCATTGGCGATTCTGTGCAATTTCGCGGTGATGGGCTTTCTTGGAATCAAACTAAGCCTGGGAACCGCCCTTATTTCAAGCCTGGCGGTCGGTATTGGTATTGACTATACCATTCACTTTATTGAATTCTTTAAGCATGAGTATCAGACAGGAAACCCGGGGTTCCTTCGCCTGACATTTATAGGCTGCGGAAAAGCCATTATGATTAACGCGCTGGCTGTGGGCGCGGGATTCGGGGTGCTTGCGTTTTCCCAGTTTAAAATCATCGCGGAGCTTGGCTTGCTTATCGCTTTAAGTATGCTGATAACCGCTTTTGTCAGTCTTACCGTGATACCGGCTCTGCTTATGGTACTTAAACCGAAATTCATTTATGGGGTGAGTAAATGAAAAAAATAATTACGGCGGTAATCGCCGTTTTGATTTCCACTGGGACAGCTTTTGCGGCCGATCCGGTAGAAGGGTTTTGGATGAGCGTAGACGATAAAACAGGGGAAATCAAGTCCGGTTGGGAAATATACGAAAGCAACGGATCCCTGTATGGAAAGATGCTTTCCGTTGCCGGCTTCTCATCAGCTACCAGGGCAGCAAGATGCCGTGAGAGCTATGCCAAGTTTCCCGTAGCCGGAAAAGTAAACCAGCTTCCCCTTCTGGGCCCCCCATGGATATTCGGCCTTCGCAGGGAAGGCCCCGGACATTGGACTAACGGCAATGTCATCAACCCCGAAGACGGTAATATGTATAAATGTTCGATTATACATCATCCGGCGGACGGCAAGAAGTTTAAGCAAGAAACACTGGAAATACGCGGTCAGCTTCTTTTTTTCTCGGGCAGCCAATTCTGGCGGAAAGCAACCCGTGAGGAAGCAAGCGCGCTGTAAAAAAAATTCAGGGAGAATCATTATGAAACGATGTATCGTATTGACAGTATTAGCGCTAATCGCGGGTTTTCTGAACGCGCAGGAATTCGGTTTCGGCAATGACAGCGGCGACAGCAGCGAAAGCGGTTCCGGCAAAAACGCCATGGCTCTATCCGTTTCTGTAGGCGGCGAGGTTTCCGCCTCGCTGCTTGGATATTTTGACGATTTTTCCCAAGGGGCGAATCATACGCAACTGGGCGATATTTTTTCCGGTAAACTTAATTTTTCCGCGGGGACATCGTTTGCGGACGGAGTGATTAAATTAAATCTTCAGACAACACCGCAGCCGGTATCCATTGACGAGGCTTATGTCCGCGCATATTTCGGCGGCCTGGAGATTGAGGGTGGTTTACGCAAACTCACCTGGGGCAAGGCCGACAGTTTCGGCCCTCTGGACGTGATAAACCCCCTGGATTACTCGGAACTGACCGATTTAAGCGACCCAATGAATCTGAAAATCGCCCGACCCCTCGTTCACGCCTCCTACCGCATTGGTTCATTCACTAAAATCGAAGCCTTGTTCGTGCCGATATTTGAGCCTCTGCGTTACGCCGATAAAGGCAGCCGCTGGGAACCGTCGCAAATGAAAAAGTTGAACAACCTTCCCGATCAGATTCATGATCAGATTGAAACAGAGGTTCTGGAGAAGATTAAACCAATCCTGCCAATTCTGGAGAGGTTTGGTATTTCATCGCCTACGGTTACTAAGCCTACGGTTATAGAACATAAACCCGATGATGATGACTTATCAAAGCTTGCATACGCGCAGGCAGGAGCGCGGGTTACAACGACCATAGGTCAAGCCGACCTTGGTTTTCAGTATTACTATGGATATTTAACCAGACCTGCCGTTAGCAGTACTATTACTTCTACTACTTCTACTACTTTAATATCCTTACCACCTTTGCCTACACTTCCGCCTCAACTACTCATACCCACAGCTGTAGATACAACAATAGACCTGCATTACGCCTACAATCCCTATCATCAAATTGGCATTGATTGGGCGCAAGTCCTTTTTGGCTTTAATATCCGCGCAGAATTTGCAGTTAACATCACTAATGATTCCAAAGGCGACGACCCCGCTGTTTACAACCCCGCGCTTCTATGGTCTTTTGGCTTTGACCGCGATCTTGTGTGGGGCATTAATCTCAATTTACAGTGCAACGAATCAATCCGTCTTATGGATGACAAGATAGGTAATAAAACGATAACTGACGGCGCTACTACAATGACGATTGTTGATACAGAGACGGATACAAAAATGACTTCCACGCAAATTATTACCGCCATTTCCAAAAAGTTTTTCCGTGATGCGCTGGAAACCAGAGTTGCCGTTATGTGGGGAATTGAAGACAAGGATTTCCTGCTCATACCCTCAATTATCTGGACGCGGGACACATTATCGCTTGAACTTTCAGCCGGCATTTTCGGCGGCAGCAAAGAAGGCCAATTCGGACAGTATAAAGACAACAGCTTTTTAAAGGCGGCGCTGACGTACAGTTTTTAACGGGCATTGCCCTCTCCGCATCCGCAGGGGCATCCGGCGCATGTACCTGCGGCTTTGCTTTTTTTTCTGTCCCGGCGTATTTTAAGGATAATCGTCGTAACAAGCCCAACTAAAACCAAAGCGACTAAAATCGTTCCCATTTTATCCGCGCCCCCTGCGCAAAAGCATAAACAAAAATCCCGCTGTAAAGAGAAACGCTGCAACGGTACCAAACCCAAAATACCCTGTAAACAACATTCCGAATTGAAAAATACACAGCGACACAATGTAGGCTAAACCGCACTGATAGCCTATTGCCGCCCAAAACCATTTGGCATTGTTCATCTCCCGCCTGATCGCGCCCATCGCGGCAAAGCAGGGAGCGCATAACAGGTTAAATACCAAAAAGGAGTAGGCCGCCAGTGTGGTGAAATGCGCGGCTAACGCGCTCCATAATTCCACGCCGTCTGCGGCTGCGCCGTTAGCTGCGGAACCGTACAAAATGGCGAAAGTTCCCACCACGTTTTCTTTGGCGATAAGGCCGGTGAGGGCGGCGACTACGGCTTGCCATTTGCCCCAGCCCAGCGGAGCGAAGACAGGCGTAATGACCCTGCCAAAAGCAGCCAACACGCTTTCTTCCATATCAACCATGCCGAATCCGTTATCACCCCATCCGAAGTTGGAAGTGAACCAGACAAATATCGTTGCCAGAAGGATAATAGTTCCCGCTTTTTTTATGAACGACCAGCCGCGCTCCCACATACTGCGAAGGATGTTAATGACGGTGGGCCAGTGATAAGCGGGGAGTTCCATGACAAAGGGCGCGACATCGCCTGAGAACATTTTTGTTTTTTTCAGAATAATGCCGGAACAGATAATAGCCGCAATCCCGATAAAGTACGCGCTGGGGGCGACCCACCAAGCCCCGCCGAACATCGCGCCGGCAATCAGCGCGATAATGGGCAGTTTAGCCGAGCAGGGAATGAAGGTAGTGGTCATTACGGTCATTTTGCGGTCGCGGTCGTTTTCAATCGTGCGGGCAGCCATGATACCGGGAACGCCGCAGCCTGTGCCAATCAGGATCGGGATGAACGACCTGCCCGACAATCCGAAGCGGCGGAAAACCCTGTCCATGATAAAGGCGATACGCGCCATATAACCGCAGGCTTCCAGAAAGGCGAGAAAAATAAACAGGATAAACATCTGCGGCACAAAACCAAGCACCGCGCCGACGCCCGCCACAATGCCGTCTAAAATCAAACCTTGCAGCCACTCGGCGCAGTTTATCGCTTCAAGCAAATTGCCCAGCGCCACAGGGACGCCGGGAACCCAGACGCTTGTTCCAAAAAGATGCCAGCCCTCTCCAAATACGCCCTCGTTTGCCCAGGCGTTCGCTATGGAGCCTACTGTTGTAACCGAAACAAAGTAAACAACAAACATCACCGCCATGAAAATCGGAAGCCCAAGGATTCGATTTGTAACAATCCTGTCAATTTTATCCGATATGCTGAGTCTGCCTTTGTTTTTAATTTTGATGCAGTCCCTGATAATTGAATCAATGTACGTGTAACGCTCGGCGGTGATTATGCTTTCACTGTCGTCTTCCAGTTCCGCTTCCCTCCGTTTGATGTCACCGTCAATATGTTCGATCTGTTCGGGTTTAAGCTGCAGCTTTTCGGCGATTTTCCTGTCGCGCTCAAACAGTTTAATCGAGAAAAAACGCTGCTGCTCCTGAGGCAGGTTGTGAAGTACGGCTTCTTCTATATGGGCAAGCGTATGTTCCACCCCGCCTGAAAAACTGTGACGGGGTACGGTTCTTACGCCGCTCGCCGCCTTTACCGCGGCGTTTGCCATTTCTTCCAGCCCGTGGCCTTTAAGCGCGGAAATCTCCATGACCACACAGCCCAGTTCTTTGGCAAGACGGGCGGTATCAATTTTATCGCCGTTTTTCTTCACTATGTCCATCATGTTTAAAACCACGACAACGGGTATACCGAGTTCGGTAAGCTGTGTTGTAAGAAACAGATTGCGCTCCAAATTCGTGGCGTCAATAAGATTGAGAATAACGTCGGGGCGCTCGTCAATTAAATAATTGCGGGCGACAACTTCTTCCAGCGTGTAGGGGGAAAGAGAGTATATTCCGGGCAGATCCGTTACGATTACGTCCTTATGGCCTTTCAGTTTGCCTTCTTTCTTTTCCACTGTTACGCCGGGCCAGTTTCCCACAAACTGGTTAGAGCCTGTGAGGGCGTTAAACAGGGTTGTTTTGCCGCTGTTGGGATTTCCAGCTAGCGCGATTTTTATAGACATTGTTTCCTCCTTATCCTTCAACTTCGATACTTTCGGCGTCAGCTTTCCGCAGGGAAAGCTCATAGCCCCGGACCGAAACTTCTATCGGATCGCCCAAAGGGGCTACTTTACGGACATGAATCTCCACGCCCTTGGTGATGCCCATTTCCATGATTCGGCGTTTTATCGGGCCCGCGCCGTTGATTTTTGCCACACGTACGGTTTCGCCGGTTTTTGTTTCCTTAAGTGTCTGCATTGCCTGTTTCTCCTTATTAGACCATGATTTTCGCGGCCATTTCGCGGCTGACGGCCACGCGCGATTCTTTTATATTTACAATTACGTTTCCGCCCATTTCGGTAATAACGGAAACGTGCGAACCGGGAATAAAGCCGAGTTTTGCGAGAAACTGCCGCGTTTCTTCCCTGCCTCCCACTTTTTTAATGGACTTTTCTTCCCCATTTCTCAGCATTGTTAAAGGCATCACTATTCGTACTCCTTACGAGCGTTTATAGTTAGTTATGGCTAACCATAATCCAAACTAAGTGGTTAGTAATAACTAACCACTTATAGGTTAGCCTATCCTAACTACCTTTGTCAAGTGTTTTTCGAAAAATATTGCCTTGAATTTAAAAAAAAATATAGGCTATAATTGCAATATGGAAGCTGGCAGAGATCAAGGTTTACAAAAACGCACATTCCGTATCGGCGGTATGACCTGCGTAAACTGTCAGAACAGGATCGAAAAAAAGCTGAAAGAGACGGCTGGGGTTCAGGCCGTAACAGTAGATTACAATACCGGAGAGGCGGTTGTCACCTATGATACCGCGCAAATCAACTTTGAAGATATTTCGGCGCTAATTGAAATACTTGGTTACCAGACGCTGGAAGGGAACGCCAAAAACCAAAATTTGCAGATAATTGGGACGCTGGTTATTATCCTTGCCCTGTTTATGCTAATCCAGACATTTGGAACCAGCGGGCTTGCCGCGGCCTTCCCGATTGCCAAAGAAGGCATGAGCTACGCTATGCTGTTGATTATCGGCCTCCTTACCGGCGTTCACTGTATTGCAATGTGCGGTGGGATTAACCTTTCACAAACCTTAAGAAAGGAGTCGGGGAACGGAGAAACGGAGCCCTCAAGTACCTATTCCATGCTGCTGCCAAGCCTTCTCTATAATGGGGGGCGGCTTGTTTCATATACGGCAGTAGGAATACTGGTCGGCGCTTTGGGTTCGGTGATTACCTTATCGGGGCGTTTTCAGGGAATAGTGCAGATCGTTGCCGGGGTTTTCATGGTGATCATGGGGATCAACATGCTGGGCATGTTTCCGGCTTTGCGGCGTTTAAGCCCGCGTATGCCAAAATTTTTTGAAGGTAAAATAAAAAGCCGCGGGCCGCTTGTAATAGGTTTTCTGAACGGGTTCATGCCCTGCGGCCCCTTACAGGCTATGCAGCTCTACGCCCTCTCTACAGGCAGCCCCGTCAGGGGCGGTATTTCAATGTTCCTGTTCTGCGCCGGGACTATTCCCCTGATGTTCGCGCTGGGCGCGGTAAGCAGCGCTTTAACGGGCGTTAAGGGACGCGCGTTTTCACGCCGCGTTATGCAGGCCGGAGCGGTTCTTGTCGCGGCGCTTGGCCTTGTTATGTTTTCAAACGGCTGGAGCATTACGAACTTTACCGGGAATACGGCTTCCTCAAGCCCCGCTCCCGCGACAACCGCTAAACCCGCTTCAAACTCTACTCCGATGCCGGTAATTCAAAACGGCGAGCAGATTGTCAATTCAACGCTCCAACCGAGCCGCTATCCGGCGATAACCGTACAGCAGGGCATTCCGGTGCGCTGGACAATCAAAGCCCCGCCTGGAAGTATAACCGGCTGTAACAACAGAATAATCATCCGCGAATACGGCATCCAATACGCTTTTGAACCCGGCGATAACGTGATTAAATTTACCCCGACAAAAGCGGGACGGTTCCTCTATACCTGCTGGATGGGCATGATAAAAAGCACCATTACGGTAGTCGCCAAGGCGGAAAGCGGGGTAGCGCAGTAAATTGCCGACAGCGAATAATAATACACAGTTATAATATTCCACAAAAAAATAAAAGATAATTATATAAACAAAAAAATTTCGCTTGATAAACTTAACTAAACTCCAGAAAATCTGAGTATGTTTCATCAGAAATGTAAAGGAGTTTCAAGTGAAATTAAAATTCAAGCTGAGTATCAT
>Ga0268262_10003411_pt1 | contig 17246 bp, 16 predicted proteins | sample TergutNc150P3_FD_190354 | JGI IMG/M metagenome (GOLD analysis project Ga0268262, IMG submission 190354) | Nasutitermes corniger P3 segment gut microbial community from laboratory colony in Florida, USA - Nc150 P3 (SPAdes) (version 2) | ecosystem: Host-associated > Arthropoda: Insects >... | reverse complement strand
TCTTCTTCCAGAGGGAAGATAACCGTTAATTCATATCGGCGCATAGTTCCTCCTTATGGCCTTATGTCCGGCAATACCGGAAAAGAGGGATAGCTTAAAATGAGGTTTAAGCTTTAGTTCAGGATAGCAAAAATGCAAATTAATGACAAGGGGGTTTCAGAAGAATTCTACCACGAACCACACGAACCAACACGAACTTTTATTGTGTCCGACACTTTTTGCTCCTATAATAAATATTTTCTATATTAATGATTTAATTCCGTGAGCGTGTGCGGAAAGCCACAGCGGCTCCTAGTGTGGCGAGGGTTGAATGGACGCACGTTTTTGTTTGGCATTAATAGTATGTTTTGATGGACGCATCGACGTGGCATTGTTGGACGCACGCCAATGTCGCCGCTGTGGCTTTCCGCCCACGCTCGCGCATTTTATTCATTAATTAAGAAATTATTTAACAGTGAGGCATTGGGTATTTGTTTGGCAAAACTCCAGACTTTTTTTAGTGTCCGATACTTTGCGCTTACCATGCGTCAACGTAATACGATGTATGCATGAAGACTTATAACAGAGAAATAAAAATCCTTATTACAAATAAAAATTAGGGCTATTAATATTTGCTCAGTATTTCGTTCAGGATTTCGCTTGTTGAACGGTCTATTTGTGTTTTAATTTGTGTTGAAATTTGTTTTTTCATAGAGTTTGGCAGAAGGGGAAAAATGTTTTCGTTATCAGAACTATCGTTTTTACCCGTCTTTTTTTTGAAGAAGTGATACGGTTCTATTCTTAGAATATCAGCCATTTTTTCTACCAGTTCCAAAGAAGGAAATCTAAGCCCGGTTTCAATTTGACCAATATAACTGGGCGCGGTATTGCAATATTCCGCAAGTTTCATCTGTGATAAACCTTCTTTTTTACGAAATTCCTTCAAATTTTGGATAAAAATCTGTTTCAAAGTCATTACTTTATGCTTATAGCTTAAAATATCTGCCTTCAATGAGCGTATTGCTAAAAATATAATATTGATTATATTTAGCATATAGCGTAAAATATTTAATAGGAATTTTATTATTCAAGGTACTATTTTCTAATAATTTTCGCTTAAATACGGCTCTTTTGGGATAGTCAATTTTGATGTTTAAGGAGTTTCCTATGAAAAACACAATAAAATTATTCAGAGTAATCGCGCTTGTGGCAGTAATCGGCTTTTCAATGGCTTGTAGTGTCGGAGATAATGGAATAACAACCGTTTCCGTTACAGGAGTAGAACTTAATAAAAACAGTATTTCCCTGTCTGTAGGAAATACTGAAACTTTAACGGCAACTGTAAGCCCTTCCAATGCGGCTAACAAAACAATAGGTTGGAGTTCCAACAATCCCAATGTGGCGACTGTAACCTACGGTACAATAACCGCTCTTTCCTTAGGAACGGCGACAATAACCGTTACTACCGCAGACGGAGGAAAAACCGCTATTTGTTATGTTACCGTAACAGGTGGTGGCAATAAAACTCTAGTCAGTATCTCCGTAAAGATACAGCCGTACCAAACACAGTACATCTTAGGCGAAGAAGGTTTGAAAACGGAAGGAATGGTAGTAACGGCTACTTACGGTGACGGTACAACTCAGACGGTTACAGGCTACACAACCAGCGGATATAACAAAAATCAAATAGGAAATCAAACAATTACCGTAACGTATCAGGGTAAAACGGATACATTCACAATAAACGTCATCGACCCGGCCAAACAGACTGTTGCAACGCCAACGGCAAGCCCGTCAGGAGGAATGGTTGGAAACGATACAAGGGTAACGCTGAGTACCACGACATCGGATGCGGAAATCTGGTACACGACCAACGGAAGTACACCTTCAAAGAACGGCGTAGGAAGTACCAAATATACATACCCATTTTACATTATACCGCCGCTAACCGTTAATGCAATCGCGGTTAAAGACGGCATGAATGACAGCGGTATACTGGAAGCGGTATATAGTCTTACTCCTATATTGAAAGCCGAAATTGAAATTACCGCTCCGACATACGGCGGAACTCCGGCAACGAGGGTAAGCAGCTATGCGAACAATTTTTACGCCGGAACTGTTACATGGTCGCCCAATGATTACCCATTTTTGCCAAATACGGAATATACGGCAACAGTAACGCTTATGGTAAGTAGCGGTGTTTCCAGTAGCAGTTTTACCTTTATTGGTTTGACTGAGACTACCGTCAACGGACAAACCGCAACAGCTTCAAATAACACAGGCGGGACGGTAACGCTGACCTATAAATTTCCGGCGACAGGCGCAAGAATAGTTACAGACATTACTATCAGTATGCAACCGATTGAGCGCAGTTATACGCATGGCGATAGGCTTGATTTATGGGGACTTTCGGTAATACTTTTCTTCAATTCCCCCGATCCAGCTACTAACTATGAATTCGTTTCCGCTGAAAATTTCTCGGCTAAAGGCATAACCGCAAATCCTTCGGCTGGTGATAATTTGGTTCATTCAATTCATAACGGAAAGCCCATTACGATAACTTACGGAAGTTTGTCAATAACCACCGCAAATATCACCGTCAACGTCAAAAACGTCTCTGCCCTAACCATTGAAGCAATCCAAGCGCATACATATACAGGAAGTGAAATATTGCCGGTTATTACCGTGAAGGACGGAGCGGCAACACTGAGGCTGAACGAAGATTACACTACAACATACACTAATAACATTAATACGGGAATTGCCACAGTAACCATAAACGGCATAGGCAATTATACCGGAAGCAAACAGGTAAACTTTACCATTAATAAAGCTTATCCATCAGTTACATGGCCGACAGCGGCGGGAATAACCTACGGAGCGGCATTGTCTGCATCGGCGCTTAGCGGCGGCGCAAGTACGCCTTCCGGTACTTTCGCATGGACTACACCATCGACTATTCCACCAGTTAACAACAGCGGGTATGGAGTAACATTTACGCCGACAGACACTAATAATTATAACACCGCTAGCGGCACTGTAAGCATCACCGTAACACCTGCCAATCTGACAGGAACAATCGCTATAAGCCCGGTTGGTCCGGTTGTAATCAACACGCAACTGACCGCAACATACAGCGGATCAGAAACAGTTAGTTACCAGTGGAAAAAAGAAGGGAACGATGTTGGCACAAACTCCAACAAGTTCACGCCGACAACGACAGGAAGCTACACCGTAACTGTAAGCGCAACAAACTACAATAGTAAGACCAGCGCCGCCGTTACTGTTGCAGTACTCGATCTGCCGGGAACAATCATTATCAGCCCGTCTTCAGAAGTTACTGTCAATACATCACTAAGAGCAACCTACAGCGGAAGCGAAACAGTAAGTTACCAGTGGAAAAGAGGCGAAACAAATGTCGGAACAAACTACAGATACTTTACGCCGACAACGCCGGGAAGTTACACTGTAACAGTGAGCGCAACAGGCTACAATAGCAAGACAAGCGACGCCGTTTCTGTCGTTTATGTTTGGACACCGGTAACATCGAGCGTCTTTGGAACAAACAAGATCACCGATATCGCCTATGGCAACGGAAAGTTTATCGCAAGAAGCGGTAATATTATTTCTACTTCAACGGATGGCGTAACATGGACAGCAGGCATAACCTTAAATAACACACCCTTAGATATCACATATGTTAATAACAAGTTTATCGCGCACTGTTATTATATTAATAATGGCTTATGGGATACCAAAATAATGACTTCGACTGACGGAATAACATGGACAGATGCAAATAACAGCGTAATAGGTGCCCCCTATTACGAAGAAATGGCATTCGCATATGGAAATAACATTTATGTCGCAGGAGGAGATGGTATAGCAACTTCATATGACAGTACAACATGGACAAGAATACCGCAATATGTCTTCAAAAACGGATCATCATACGGAGCATGCGGTTCCATCGCTTATGGCAACAACATTTTTGTCGCTGGAAGAGGAGATGGATATGGTGAAATGGCGACTTCAACGGACGGCATAACATGGACTTCAGTAACACAAAACATATTAATAACAGGTAGCCCTAAAATCGCCTATGGCAATAACATTTTTGTCGCAGCGGCAAGGGAAGGCAAAGTAGCGATTTCAACAGACGGCGTAACATGGACACTAGGAACATCAAATATTTTTTCTGAGCCTGACCCACAATCCTCAGTTGTCGACAATATCGTCTATGGCAATAACAAGTTTATCGCATCTAATAGTAGTTCTAATTCTTATAATATAGCAACTTCAACAGACGGAGTAACATGGACACCAATAGAAGACGGCGTATTACAATTCAAAATCGTCAAAATCGCCTATGGTAATAACAAATTTGTCGCAGTGGGAAAAAATGGTGAAATAGCGTATTCACCTGATAATTATTAACGAAAGTAAACCCCTTCCCATGCCTTAGTATTAAGGTAAAGGGGAGGGAGGTTTTTATTAAGGAGGAAAAACAATGCGCATTATTCTTTTAGAAGGTAAAAATAAAATAGGTAAAACACCAACGTTACAAATGGTTTATGCTGTTTTGAAATTACTCAACGCGAAAGTAATAAGTGGGCCTAAACGTATAGATAAAATGGATTTTGAAGCGGTTTTATCATTCCAAAATAAAATAGTGGCAATCTTTACAGAAGGGGATGATCAAACGGATTGCAATAATGCAATAAAAAAATATGCAAGAAGGAAATATGCAAGAAAAAAAGTTGATGTATTAATAATGGCACATAGGTCAAGCTGTGGAACAATAAATACTGATCAATATGAAACAGATATTGTTAAAAAGACAGTTAAGCTTAACGACTTTGAAGAAATGTCTTCAAATATTGGTGATTGCCTAAACATCTTAATCCATATTTAAATTGGTAACGCAACAGTGTCCGACACCAAAATTCGGTAATGTTTTTACAAAAAGTGTAAACGCCGAGTGTCAGTCTTCTATTATGGAGCAAATTTTAAAACAGATGGAATGACTGCCGGTGCGATGGAAAGTAACAGTATGAGCCACAGAATCAATTTCATAGATAAGTACCTAATCGCCTTGAATATGACATCCAAGCGTGTCTTTCCATTCGCCTTTGAGCGGGTGGTTACAGCGTTCAGGTGGTAAAGGTTTCTCGTTAATGATCAAGCCCATTACCTCGGTAAGTTTATTTATATCCATGCCGCGTTTTTGCATAAGTTTGCGTTCTCTTTTAAAAGGACCGGTAAATCTCGGTTTCAGCATGGATTAATCGTCCGAGTCCAAATCCACCAACATTTCTTCAAGAGAATTATTCAGTTTGGAAGGGATTTGTCCTTCATCACGACTCTGCCTTCCTTAATGGCGGCGATAGTTTCGGCATCGGGCTTATAACTACGTGCGGCACAGATAGGACATACGCCTGAGTTAAGACCGTTTTTATTTTTCTGATACAACGCCAACGCAGACCCCATCAGCCCATGAATATACGGCTCTTTTCCCATGCCTTGAATTACTTCATCGGCGTTGACTAAAACAACTTCGACATACTCGTCCTCATCAAGCGATTGCTTGCCGCAGTTGGTCAGTTCTTCCGCAAGAAAAAAATGCACTCTGTTGGACATTATCGCCGGGTTGGGGCTAAACTCCCCAATCTTTTCAATCTTCTGCGGAACGTATCCCGTCTCCTCGCGCAGTTCCCTAATTGCCGCGTCTTTAGGATTTTCCCCCTCCTCAAAAACGCCGCCGGGAAACTCAAGGCTTAAACTCCGTGCACCATGCCGCCATTGCCACACCATGACAAATTGCTTTCCCTGCGCTCCTTCGATAACAGGCACAACAATTGCCCAGTCCTTTGCTTCAATTACCGAAAAAGTATGAGATTTGTTGTCTTTCTGCACTGGCGGTTTACAAAGAGATTCCCAAACAGAGAATACTTTGCACTTAAAAACTTGTTTACGCTCTTCTTGTGTCCATTTTAATAATTTTTCTTCCATAGTTAAATAATAGCCTCTTATGGATTTATTGTAAATATTTCACACAAAGGACACAAAGAAACAAAGATCACAAAGAGGGAAGAGGTGGTTTTTGTCCGTTATCTTATCGTGAAGTCCACGTATAGTCTTCGGACATAAACCCCCTGATCCCCCCTTTGTGATCTTTGTACCTTGGTGATCTTTGTGTGAAGTCTTCTCGTAAGATTCTCTTAATTGTGCTTGTCTGTAACGAGTCTTAAGTATAAACTATAAAGTGACTCAGAATGAAAGCGTATATTGATATAGTTCAAAAAATTCTTAATGGCGGTTTTCGCAAGACTAACCGTACTGGGGTTGACGCTCTTACTATCGCGGGTGCGATGTTTGAACATGATATGGCGGAGGGGTTTCCTTTGCTGACTACGAAGAAAGTGCCTTTCCGGTTGGTTGTGTCTGAATTGGAGTTTTTTATTCGCGGCATTACCGACAAAGAGTGGCTTAAAGAGAGGAATAACCATATCTGGGATGAGTGGTGCAGTTCTGACGCGGTTGCTTATGGTAATGATGAAGAGACGAAAGCGAAGATGATGAATGAGCGTGAGCTTGGCCCCATTTACGGATGGCAGTGGCGCAATTTTGGCGCGATATATACGGCGCATTATGTTTCCGCGCAGGGGCAGGGTGTTGATCAACTGAATATGCTGGTAAAAACTCTTAAAACGGATACCGACAACAGGCGTATGATTGTAAGCGCGTGGAATCCAATCGACCTTCCGCGTATGGCTCTGCCGCCGTGCCATTATGCATTTCAGGTAACGGTAATTGACGGTAAGGTGAACCTTCTTTGGAATCAGCGTTCCGTGGATGTCGCTCTTGGGTTGCCTTTTAATATTGCCAGTTACGGATGTCTTTTGCACCTGCTTGCAAAAGAAGCGGGGCTTGGCGAGGGTAGGCTGATCGGCTTTTTAGGAGATACGCACATTTACGTGAACCATATTGAGGGGATTCGCACGCAGATAGGGCGCGTTCCGAAGGCTCTGCCGCGGATAAAGACGGATAAATTTACTTCGATTTTTGATTGGCATTATGGTGATACGGTTATCGAAGGGTACGATCCGCACCCGGCGATTAAGTTTGATATAGCGGTGTAATAATAGGATGAAGAATTTTTTACCACGAACCACACGAACCAACACGAACGGAATGAAAGGGGGGAAAGAATTATTAAAAAGGAAATAATTATTATTGCGGCGATGTCGGAGAATAGGGTTATTGGGAAAGATAATGCCATGCCATGGTCTATCAAGGAAGATATGGCGCGTTTTAAAAGATTGACGAAGGGGTGGCCATGCGTTATGGGAAGAAAGACATGGGAGTCTCTGCCTGTAAAGCCGCTTCCGGGGCGATTGAATGTTATTGTTTCGCAGACGATGAACGCGGGTGGCTCTCTTCCGCATGATGTAAAAATTTTCCCTTCTCTGTCCGCCGCCGTTGAGAATTGTTCCGGATATGAAAAAATCTTCATCATCGGCGGAGAGACAATTTACAGAAATGCGCTTATGCTGGCGGACAAAATTGAATTAACAGTAATTCATAAACAATATGAGGGAGACGCTTTTTTTCCGGAAATAGATATAGCTTGCTGGCGGCTGTCCAATACCGAAGATTTTGACACATTTTCATTTTTAACTTATACTAAAATTAACAAATAAAAGGAGAAATCATGAAAGGGCCAATTTTAGTTGTACTTGCAGCCGGTATGGGAAGCCGTTACGGCGGACTTAAGCAGATGGATAAACTCGGAAAAAACGGAGAAGTACTGCTTGATTATTCTGTGTACGACGCGGTTAAATCAGGATTTGAAAAAGTAGTTTTTATAATTCGTCATGATATAGAAAAAGATTTTCGCGATCTTGTATTGGCGCGGATGGGTTCAAAAGTAAATAGCAGTCTTGCTTTTCAAGACCCCGACAGTTTGATACCGTCTGACATTTTCCGCGCCGCGCAGGAAGCGGGAAGAACAAAGCCCTGGGGAACGGGACACGCCCTGCTCTGCGCGGCGGAGCAAATTGACGCGCCGTTTACGGTAATAAACGCCGATGACTTTTACGGCAGGGAAGCGTTTACCGTTATGGGAAAACATCTTCGCGGACCGGACGCTAATGTTTCTTCGATAGTGCCTTACCGCCTTGATAAAACGCTCAGTCCGCAGGGAACTGTAACGCGCGGCGTCTGTGGAGTTGATAACGGTTACCTTGTCAGCGTGGATGAATTAACAGCCATTGAAAAAAAAGACGGGCGCATTTTTAACACTGAACCTGACGGTTCAATCCGCGAGCTTGCCCCTGATACTCCCGTATCAATGAATTTCTGGGGTTTTTCGCCGGATATACTGCCCGGATACCAAAAATATTTTGATGATTACCTTAAAACATTTATGGCGGATATTAAAGGACAGATTAAAAGCGAATGTTTTATTCCAAAAGCCGTAGATTATTTAATTAAACAAAATATTACCAGGGTTAAAGTTCTCCCCGCGGATTCAGACTGGTTTGGCGTAACATACAAGGAAGACAAAGAGACTGCTATAAAAAAACTGGGAGAATTAATATCTTCCGGCGTATACCCGCCTTCTCTTTGGAGTAACTAATGAGTCTTCCGTTAATATTATCAATTACCGCGTTTCTGTCTTTTATGCCTATTTCAGAACTGCGCGGCGCGATACCTTATGCGATTTTACATGGTATCCCCTGGTATTGGGCTTATCTGTTTTGTGCGGTATTAAACGCTCTTGTCGCGCCTGTTTGCTGGATATTTCTTGCGACTGTACACAAATTATTGTACGGTGAAAGTGAAGACAAGGGTTTTCGCTGGTATAAAAGTTTTTTTAATCATTTTGTGGAAAAGGCGCGTAATAAGCTTTCGAGAAATCTGGAGAAATGGGGATGGCTTGGTATTGCTGTTTTTGTGGCGATTCCCCTGCCAATAACAGGCGCGTGGACGGGAACGCTCGGCGCATGGATACTTGGAGTCAGTAAAAAACGCACGATGGCGGCTGTAATTTTAGGCGTAGTAATCGCCGGGGCGATTGTAACAGCGGTGTTTATTTTTGGAAAAGAAGCGTTTAATTTCTTGTTTAGACTTTTTATTAAGGAAATATAATATTGAATTTATAATAACTTAAATATAGAAGTATTTTGTGTGGTATTTTACAATAATTTATTATAAACTCCATTGCGAACAGGTTGTTTAAATTGTTTTATGATTATATAATGCCTTAAGGAGGAAAAAATGGCTGAATTAAAAGGTTCAAAAACAGAGAAAAATTTAGAGGCTGCGTTTGCAGGCGAGTCCCAGGCGCATGTTAAGTATCAGTATTTTGCTTCAAAAGCGGAAAAAGAAGGCTATCAGCAGATTGGCGCGATTTTTCGTGAGACTGCACATAACGAAAAGGAACACGCGAAAATTTGGTTTAAATTCTTGCATAACAATGATGTTCCGCCGACCACCGACAATCTTAAAGCCGCCGCGGACGGTGAAAACTATGAATGGACTGATATGTACGCCGGTTTCGCTAAAACCGCCAAAGAAGAAGGCTTTGACCAAATTGCCACGTTATTTGAAATGGTCGGAAAAATTGAGAAAGAGCATGAAGAGCGATACCGCAAACTGCTTGCCAATGTCGAAGGCGGCCTTGTGTTTTCACGAGACGGCGATCAGGTTTGGCAGTGTTCCAACTGCGGACATATTATTGTCGGCAAGAAAGCTCCGGAATCATGCCCCGTGTGCAAGCATCCCAAGGCGTATTTTCAGCTTAAGGCGCAGAATTATTAGTCATGGAAGCTGGAATCAGCCGGCAGCAGGCATGGGAACTTCTTAATCAATACAACAAGGACACCTTTCATTTGCAGCACGCTCTTACCGTAGAAGGGGTAATGAGGTGGTTTGCAGCGGATCAGGGATTTGCGGATGAAGAAGAATTTTGGGGCATTGCCGGCTTGTTACACGACATTGATTTTGAACAGTATCCGGATCAACACTGTATTAAAGCGCCTGAACTTTTGCGCTGCGGCGGCGTTAGCGAAGAATTAATTCACGCCGTATGCAGCCATGGTTACGGATTGACCGTAGTTGACGCAAAACCTGAACATCTTATGGAAAAAATTATGTATGCTTCGGATGAATTAACCGGCCTTATATGGGCGGTCGCCATTATAAGACCGTCGAAGAGCGTAATGGATATGGAAGTAAAATCAGTTAAAAAGAAATATAAAACTCCCGCGTTTGCAGCCGGTTGTTCGCGGCAGGTAATTGAAAATGGAGCGGCTTTACTTGGCTGGGAACTTGACGTTCTGATTGAGAAAACAATTCTTGCCATGCGGAGTTGTGAATCATCAGTTAATGCGGCGGTCTCGGCGTTAAAGTAAATGGCTGATAAAGCGATAATTGCCATGTCGGGCGGCGTTGACAGTTCTGTCGCCGCCGCCCTTATGCTCGAGAAGGGCTTTCAATGTGTTGGCATAACGCTTAAACTTTATGGGGGCGAAAGCCGCTGTTGTTCGCTTGCGGATGTAAACGACGCAAGGAATGTGGCTTTTAGCCTTGGCATGGATCATTATGTTCTTAATTTTACCGAAGAATTTGACAAACAGGTAATCCGTCATTTTATAGAAACTTACGAACAGGGCGCGACTCCTAATCCCTGCATTGAATGTAACCGCCATATAAAGTTTAACTTGCTCCTTCTTCGCGCGCGGCAGCTTGATTTTGACTTTCTTGTTACAGGGCATTATGCGCGCATAACGCAGGATACCGCAAGCGGCAGGCATTTGCTTTTAAAGGCGTTAGATGAAAAGAAAGATCAAAGTTATGTGCTTTACTGCCTTAACCAGCAGCAGTTGCAAATGTCCCGCTTCCCACTGGGAGAACTTTCCAAAAATGAAGTGCGTAAAATTGCCGAAGAGCGAAAATTTGTAAATGCGGCGAAAGGGGAGAGCCAGGACATCTGCTTTGTGCCTGACGGCGATTACGGCAATTTTATTGAAAATTACACAGGTAAAACTTACCCGCCAGGAGACATTATCGACATGGAAGGGAAAAAAATAGGCAGGCATAAAGGCATTATCCGCTACACTATCGGACAGAGGCGCGGACTTGGCGTCGCCGCCAATGTTCCTGTTTATGTCGCCGCAAAGTCAACCGCCGACAATACTGTAACATTGGGGCACGACGACGCTCTTTTTTGCAAATCGCTTTCCGCCAAAAACATCAACCTTATAGCCTGTGAAGACTTAAAAAAACCTGTTCGCGTAATGGTAAAAACCCGCTACTTGCAGTCTGCCCAAAGCGCTACGGCGGAGCAAACAGGGGAAGACAGTCTGCGCATTGAATTTGATTCGCCCCAGCGCGCAATTACGCCGGGGCAGGCGGTTGTTATGTATGACGGGGATATTGTTGTCGGCGGTGGAACAATAGAGTAGTGCGTCTCAGCAGCGCGGCTCTCTATGAATTGCCATCTAAAATTTTTGTAAGCGTAGGGAATGAAATCCAAAGAGTAACAGGATCACTTTTACGCGTGTTGACTTTTAAATGGATATATCCGCTTGGCAATTCCCAACAAGATTCATAAGGCCGCATTTCGGTGAGTAATTTTTCCAAACGTCCTGCCGACGGCGGGGTAGAGCCGTAAAGCGTAATAAGATCATCTTGTACGGCGGTATAGCACTTCATCAATTCTTCCTGATTGTTGGTGTCAAAATAGTAAGCTCCGCCTTCCAGTCCTTTCTTGGAAAAATACGCAACCATAAACGCGCGATATCCCGCTACAGATATATCTTTGTAAATCAACGATTGAAAACCGTTTAATGTTTCAACATGAACAGGATTACCCATTTTAGCCTTAAAAGATTCGAGGCTTGTTCCCCAGAGAAAATTATGAAATTTTACGGTTACTTCTTCCTGTGCATACAGAGCGGTTGTAATAAACAACGCGCAAATAAAAATAGGCAGCTTTTTAATGGTACACCCCCATTTTATTATCGGCATAACGCTTAATATCATTTATTATTTTTATCCCGATTGTTGGAACGGAAATTAATGTGTAATAGACTTGTTTTCTATACAGGTTTAAAAAAGTGTCATTTGAATGGCTTTTTAGACGATAAGTAAAAAGACCTTTTTAGGCAGGTTATAATAATTTTGGAGGTATAGCAATGACATATGGCTATATTAGAGTCAGCACTGACAAACAAACGGTTGATAATCAACGGTTTGAGATAGAACGGTTTTGCATAAAAAATAATTTAAAAATTGATAAATGGATTGAAGAAACTATTAGCGGAAGTAAAACACCTGACAAGCGTCTTTTAGGTTCGCTTCTGGATGAGGTAAAGTCCGGCGATTTAATTATTTGTTCTGAATTATCAAGACTTGGAAGAAGTCTCTTTATGATCATGTCGATACTTAACCAATTAATGATGAATGAAGTAAGAATATGGACAATAAAAGACAATTACAGGTTAGGTGACAATATCCAATCAAAGGTCTTGGCTTTTGCTTTCAGCTTGTCGGCTGAAATTGAGCGTGAGCTGCTCTCTCAAAGAACAAAGGAAGCTCTTGCGCGCAAGCGCGCCGAAGGAAAAATCCTTGGCAGACCCTGCGGCAGAAAATCCTCTTATGTAAAACTTTCCGGACGCGAACAGGATATAAAATCGCTTCTTGACAGGCATTTTTCAAAAAGCGCAATAGGCAGAATTTACGGCGTTAACAGAATGACTGTGGACGCTTTTATGAGAGAAAGAATGACAATGTAGCTTATGCTTGTAAAAAAAGCGGCTGGAAACCCAGCCGCTTTTTTATTAATGTCATCAATAAAGTTTACAAACAGTTTTTATTCGTTGTCTTGCAAAGCGTCGTATCCTTGCTCTCCCGTGCGGACTTTAACGACATTTTCAACATCAGTAATAAATATTTTACCGTCGCCCACGCTTCCCGTATACAACACGTTTTTCACGGTGTCTATTACGGTTTGCGGCGGTATTTTGCATACGATTATATCAATTTGAACCTTGGGAAGCAGCCTGATATTTACAGGAGCGCCACGGTAATATTCCGTATGTCCTTTTTGCATTCCATGACCCAGGACGTTTGTAACCGTGAGGCCTGTAATGCCGATGCCGTCAAGCGCAACGTGAAGGAGCGCGAGTTTTTCTTGATTGGTGATGATTGTAATCTTTGTCATCTTCGCGCCGGGCTTTGAGCTGTTTACAACCGGAATTGCTACATGGGGCGGAACTGCCTTAATTTCCCTGCTTGACAAATCTTTAAACTCATCACTTGTTAAACCTGAAGGAGATACCATAAAGTCGGCGTAACTGCTTGAAATGTTATGTTCGGTAATATCAAGACCTGCAATTTCTTCATTTTTAGAAACGCGCAATCCTATTGTTTTTTTGATAATCGTAAAAACTATGCCCATGGTTACTGCTACCCATATCGCTACCGCAACGACGCCGAGAGCTTGAACTCCAACCATCGCCCATCCGCCTCCGTACAATAATCCGCCGTCAAGCGCGAATACGCCGGTAAGAATTGTTCCCGCCGCTCCCGAAAGACCGTGCACGCCAATTGCTCCGACAGGATCGTCAATTTTTAATACTTTATCAACGAACTCAATGCCGAATACGATAACAAACGCCGCCACAATGCCTATGCAGAATGAACCGAATGGCGATACCGCATCGCACCCTGCGGTAATTGCCACAAGACCGGCAAGAGCGCCGTTAAGCGTCATGGACACATCAGGCTTTTTGTAGCGAATCCATGTAATGAACATGGTAAAGACCGCCGCGGTCGCGGCCGCAAGGTTTGTTGTAACAAAAATACTGGCGGCGGACACGATATTATCGCCTGTCATGGAAACAGTAGAACCGCCGTTAAAGCCGAACCAGCAGAACCAGAGAATGAAAACTCCGAGAGCGCCAAGCGTTAAGCTGTGTCCTGGTATCGCGCGCGCTTCGCCGTATTTGGAATACTTGCCGATACGAGGGCCGACAATCTTCGCGCCGACAAGCGACGCTATGCCGCCGACCATGTGTACGGCGGTAGAACCTGCAAAGTCATGGAAGCCGAGATCGGCAAGCCAGCCGCCGCCCCATATCCAGTGACCGGAGATAGGATAAATCAGGGCGCTGATGATGAAACTGTAAAGACAGTAAGCCGAAAACTTTGTCCGTTCCGCCATCGCTCCCGATACGATTGTCGCCGCAGTAGCGCAGAACACCGTCTGAAAGATCAGAAAGGCTGGTGTTGGAAAAGTTAGTTCCAGGCTGGAGTAATCACCCCTGACCATAAAGTCGATGCCGCCGATAAGCCTGCCGGTTCCAAACATGATCCCAAACCCGACCAACCAGTAGGTTGGCGTGCCGATACAGAAATCCATCAGGTTTTTCATGATGATGTTCCCGGCATTTTTGGCCCGAGTAAAGCCTGTTTCTACCATAGCGAAGCCCGCTTGCATGAAGAATACAAGAGCGGCTGCTATGAGTACCCACATTGTGTCAACTGAAGAAAAAATTGACTCCATAAAAATCCTCCAATTTTAGCCGCGTGAGCGGCTATATTAATCGTAGTCATCGCAACGCGGTGACAATCCTCCTAATAAAAATTAAGGCGCACGTTCCTAAAAGAACACACGCCTTTGTGTGCCAAAAAATAACCTATACCCCTCTAACTGAGGGTTTACGACTCAAATCACGCTATAAAGTATCTGACCGTAATTCGGGAACGGCCAATATTTTTTTGCCACAAGCGTTTCAAGCCCGTCAACATCAAGCCTGAGTTCCACCATTGCGGCAAAAACTTTTTCGCGGTAGTAACGCGCCTGGTCTGTAATACTGCGTTCTTCTTTGGTTTCCAAAATCGCTTTTTCAAGCGTCGTTAATTTGTTAAGCAGACTGGCGGATAATTTTGAAATATTACTTATCAAATTTTCTTCCAGCGAAGAATCATAATAACCCAACGCTTTCTTTTTTTGAAGAAGTTCTGTTAAATCGCTTTGGTAGCTTAAGCTGGCGGGGAAAATATCTCCCTTGACCATATCTACCATAGTAAGCGCCTCTATATGGATGGTTTTGCAATATGCTTCCATAAGTATTTCATACCGGGAGTGAATTTCTACGTCTGTAAAGACATGATGTTTGGTAAATAACTCTATACTCTTTTTGGAAATAAATTCAGGAAGCGCTTCAACTGTGGTTTTCAGATTGGACAATCCGCGCTTCTGCGCTTCGACTACCCATTCTTCCGCATAGTTATTGCCGTTAAAAACGATCCGCTTGTGTTCGCTGATTGTTTTCTTTACCAACGCCGCAAGGTCTCCTTTAAAGTTCTTTGATTTCTCAAGAGAATCAGCAAACTGACTTAAGGTTTCGGCGACAATTGTGTTTAATACGATGTTCGGTCCGCCGATTGAGAATGCCGAGCCAAGCATACGGAATTCAAACTTGTTGCCGGTAAACGCGAAGGGAGATGTGCGGTTGCGGTCTGTCGTGTCTTTTGGGAAATGCGGTAAGACAGATACGCCGATTTCCATGTCGAGCTTTTCTTTGTTTTTATAACCTTTGCCTGATTCAATGGCTTCGATAATTTCAGTTAATTCTTCGCCGAGGAACATGGACACAATAGCGGGAGGCGCTTCGTTTGCGCCCAGTCTGTGATCGTTTCCCGCGCTTGCGACAGATACCCGCAGAAGATCCTGATAAACGTCTATGGCTTTGATAACCGCTACCAGGAACAAAAGGAACTGCGCGTTGTCATTCGGCGTATCACCCGGTTCAAGCAGGTTAATGCCTGTGTCGGTACTGATTGACCAGTTGTTGTGTTTACCGCTTCCGTTAACCCCGGCAAATGGTTTTTCGTGAAGCAGACAAACAAGTCCGTGCTTGTCCGCGATACTCTTCATCAGTTCCATCGTCAACTGGTTGTGGTCTGTCGCGATATTTGTCGTTGTGAAGATCGGCGCAAGCTCGTGCTGGGCGGGAGCGACTTCGTTGTGCTTCGTTTTTGCGTATACGCCGAGTTTCCAGAGTTCTTCGTCAAGATCTTTCATAAAAGCGGATACGCGCGGTTTAATTGTACCGAAATAATGATCCTCAAGCTCTTGACCCTTGGGCGGTTTTGCGCCGAACAGAGTTCTGCCCGTATAGATCAGATCGGGGCGTTTAAGGTAAATCTCTTTGTCGATAATGAAATATTCCTGTTCCGGACCGACCGTTGTAAGAACACGCTGCGCCGTTGTGTCGCCGAAAAGTCTAAGTATGCGGATTGCCTGTTTGTTGATTGCTTCCATTGAACGGAGCAGGGGGGTCTTTTTATCAAGCGCTTCGCCCGAATACGAACAGAATGCGGTCGGGATACACAAAGTCCCGTCTTTGATAAACGCAAAAGAAGTTACGTCCCAAACGGTATAGCCCCTTGCTTCAAAAGTGGCGCGCAAGCCGCCTGACGGGAAGCTGGAAGCGTCCGGCTCGCCGCGGACAAGCTCTTTCCCTGAAAATTCCATTATGACTTTTCCGTCGCTTGTCGGTGAGATAAAGCTGTCGTGCTTTTCCGCCGTCGTACCGGTCATAGGCTGGAACCAGTGCGTAAAGTGGGTCGCGCCGTTTTCAACCGCCCAGTTTTTCATTGCATTGGCGACAACATTGGCGATATCATGCTCCAAATGCGTACCTTTTGACATTGTCTTTTTCAATGCCTTAAAAACATCCTTAGGAAGCCTGTCCCTCATGACTGTTTCATTAAAGACCATACTACCAAACAGATTTGGAATGTCTTTCATCTTAATTTCCTCCAAAAAATAGATTCCTGTTATAGGTGGTTTGTGAATAAAAAAAGGCGCTAACCGGTAAAATGGCCATAGACCAAGTACCGATAAACGCCTTTGTTTATCTTGGGTAAATATTATAAAAAAAGAGTATTTATGTCAAGGGTTTTGCAAAAAAATTCACATAAAGTTCACAGAGGTTAAAAGAACACAAAAGGGGGAAAGAGGGGATTTGCTCGCAATCTCTTCGTGATATCCTTACTCAACCTCTGAACGACACTCCCTTATTGTTTTTTCCAGGTGCCGTTCCAGTTGTCCTGACCGCCGCCGCTGTCACCGCTAATTACAATATTGCCGTTCACAAGTTTGATAGTTAAAGTCAGTGCAGTTTTGGCGGTATTATTTGCTATTAACTTATGTGAATCTCCTGATATATCCGAAATGTTCCAGGTAA
>Ga0268262_10003410_pt1 | contig 17247 bp, 15 predicted proteins | sample TergutNc150P3_FD_190354 | JGI IMG/M metagenome (GOLD analysis project Ga0268262, IMG submission 190354) | Nasutitermes corniger P3 segment gut microbial community from laboratory colony in Florida, USA - Nc150 P3 (SPAdes) (version 2) | ecosystem: Host-associated > Arthropoda: Insects >... | reverse complement strand
CCATTTGGCGGTTAGACTGATTTTTTCCCTGGGTTTTCTTGATTTCCATTAATTGGCAATCTCCATTTCTATTATCGGCGTCATTTTTGAAAATTTGAGATTAGTTGTGACTTATCTTATAATTAAGGATAGGAGAAAAAATGTTAATAGGGCTTACGGGAAAGTACTGCGCTGGAAAAAACCATATAGCGGCCATTTTGGAACAGCGCGGGCTTCCGGTTCTGGACGTTGACAAGCTGGGACATATAGCCATTGAGGATAAAAAAGACGAGATTTTCTCCCGTTTTGGCGATGAAATAAAAAATCCGGACGGATCCGTGAATCGCCGCCTGCTTGGGGAAAAGGTTTTCGGCAAAAAAGACGAGATTACCGCGCTGGAAGCCATTATCCACCCCCAGACCGACCGCCTGACCCTGGACTGGATCGCCTCGCAAAACGGCAAAGACTGCGTTATCAACGCGGCGCTGCTGCACAGGCTGGCTGTTTTCGGGGAGTTCGAGCGCGTCCTGCTGGTCGAGGCCCCGCTCATTGTCCGGCTGATAAGGGCGAAGCGCAGGGACAAGCTCTCCTGGATTTCGATTTTGATGAGAATAATCAGCCAAAAACGATTTACTCTTCAATATTTCGCCGGAAATGCCGATATTTACATAATAGATAACCCCAGAACAATAGGGTTTTTGTCGGGTTCCGCCGGCAATGAGATTATGCTTCAGAGGCGGATTGACGAGATCCTTTTGGGGCTCGCGAAAAGGAAAAATCAGGGAGGCTCTTGACAAAATGGAAAAGAAGAAATTATTACTTGTGGCGGTTTCTGTAGGCGTAGTCCTGCTTATCATACTCATTATCCCATTGTTGATAATTAGTCCCAGGAAAGATTTCGGCGGATCATGGCAGGAACAGAGCTCCGTGATTGAGCCCCCAAACCTTACGCAGGGCTGGGAAAGCGCGAGTGAGGAGCAGGCTGTTGAAACCAAGCCTGAGGAATCAACCTTTGTCGCCGCCGCGCCTGCGCCGAAGGCCGTTGAGCAGTCAAGTGTGACGACCTTATCCATACCGGCCCCCCGTTCCGTGGCGGTTCCTGACGCCGTGATAAGCCCCGCGAAGCCGGCGGCAAAGCCCGCTCCCGTACAGTCCGCTGCCCAGGAAACAAACAAAGAAGCCAAACATCAGGCGGCGGCAAAAGCCGCGGCCGCTAAGCCGGCAGCCGCCAAGCCTGTGGCCGCAAAGCCCCCTGAAAAAGCCGTTGACAAGCCGAAAGCGGCCAAAAATCACGATAATTCCTTCTTCTGGATACAAACCGGCGCTTTTTCAACTATGAAACACGCCGAAGGCGCCAAGACTTTCCTGGCTGAAAGGGGCATTACCGCGAATATTGAAGACCCTGTTATTAACGGCAAAACATGGTACCGTGTGCGCGTGGGCCCCTATACAACAAGGGACGAGGCCAACTACTGGCTTGCCCTGGTAAAAGCCATCGACGGCTTTTCCTCCAGCCAGGTATGGGAAACCGCCGCCAGATAGCCCCCTTCTCTAAAAAATATTGCCTTTTTTCATAAATAAATGTGGTATACTAACAATAGTATATCAAAACCTTTGGAGGTGTATTTATGAAGAAAGGCATTTTTTCTATTCTGGCGGTACTCAGCGTATTCGCCCTGGTCATGACAGGCTGCCCTGACGGCGGCGGCAAGACCGATAATAGTATTTCCGTAACTTTTAACAGCAATGGGGGCAGCGCTGTTAATAAGATAACAGATATAGAAGTCGGCGATAAAATTAAAAAGCCGGTAGACCCCACCAGAGACGGCTATACCTTTGCCGGTTGGTATAAGGATAAAGAGTTAACTACCCCGTGGGTCTTTACCACAGACACCATTACCGGCAAAATCACCCTGTACGCCAAGTGGACTACCAATATAAAAGTTAACTTAATCGATGTAACAGCGGATGGTTCTTCAACAAAATCAACCACCAAGTTAACCCTGACCTTCGACGATGTCATTGAAGGGCTTTCCGAGGATGACATAACTTTGAAAGGCGTGGACAATGTTAGAAAGGGAACCATAAGCGGAGCCGGGCCGGTTTACACCCTGCCGATCAGCTTTGGAGAGGCCGGAACCTTGTCCGTGAACGCGGTAAAAAAAGGCTATACCATCAAAGGCGGGCCGTATGAGGTACAGATTTACATCAACGCCGCGGACATAGCTTTTTACGCTGCTGCCTCGATTAAAGAACTGACGAGAGACGGGTCTAATAATAATCCTGTACAAGTCGACACCGAAACTGGTATTATTTCCAGGGATAGGGTTGACAACAGCTGGGGTAGTTGGATCAGTATAGGGATACCGGATGATCAGCTGCCGGTATATCCAGGCGACACAATTAAAGTAACGTACCTGGCTTCCAGCGCCTCGGCGTTTGATCTTCTTGTAAAAAAGGCCAACTCCACCGATGATACCACTAAAGGTACCTACAGTTTTACGTTTAACCCAGGTACTAGTGGCGGCACTATATCAATAACGGCGATTGTATTTGGAGACACAATGCCCAGCGTTGTTACTTTCCAGAGCAGGCCTCCCAGCAATCCATGGAAACTGAAGATTACAAAAATCGTAGTTGAGAGAGGGCCTCCTGTTAAGATTTCTGCCGCTGTTGCAGGTCTAAAACCCGTTTCCGGAGCCACTCCTTCAGCAACGGTCGTTGAAAACGCTCAATTTACCGGAACCGTTACATGGAAAGACGCCTCCAATAATGCCGTTACCGGTAACTTTGAGGAAGAAACAGTTTATACCGCGACTATCACATTGACAAAGAAACCCGGCTATACCTTTAGCGGAATAGAGGCTAACGGCTTGGCGGTTACCGGCGCGGCAACTGTAACCCACGATGCAAGCACTACCGGCGATACATTGGAAGTAACGGCGGTTTTCCCCGCGACCGCCGCTCCCCCTCCTGATAAAACCATAAGCTTTACCGCTGATGATTTAACAAACGGAAAAGGCGCTGTTGGTGGTTCTATCACAGCTGTAACCGCTAACAGCTTTACAATTAGTACAACTGTTAATTATGGCGGCGGATACGGCTATATTGAGGTTGACTTCGGTACTTATAAATTGGGCGATTATAAAAAGATTGATTTTACATTTACAGGGGTTTCAGGTGATATGAAAAATAAAAACCTCTGGGTTTGGGCCGTTGCCACCGCGCCTACATCCGGCATGTCTCAAGGCAGTGCTAATCAACTTGGAAAATCGGCTATAAATAATAATGAAGGCGCCGAAAAATCAGACACTATAAGTTTCATACCTGCCTCGTCAATTGACAAGAGTAAAGTGTACATTGTATTTAACCTTTGGAGCGAGCCCGCTGTATTCACAATTTCAGACATCAAGTTCCACAATTAAGCAAGAGCGGTTTAAACAAGAGCGGGGGCGAAAGCCCCCGTTTTTTTGGAACCTTACTTCTTCTTCGGGGTTCCCCTGGCTAGGGCGGCGGCTTTGGCGTCAACTGAGTTCATTATAGCGGTGAGGCGTTCTTTCTCGATAAGGTCGATAAGGCGGGCTTCGGTATAGCGCTTGGCTTCTTCGCTGAATACGCCGACTGTCATGCAGACGCCCTTTCCGGCCTTTACGTCTTTCAGGTGGGAATGGAAGTCGCGCACAATAAGCTCTCCGATAGAGCCCTGGGTGCGTATAAACCTGAACATAATCAAATCCGACCACTTGGGGGTGTTGACTTCCGCGAGAATGTCCGCCCACTCGTTCTTGTGAACCGAGATATTAACGACTTTTACCTTCGCCTTGGCGAAATAGGTCATTACGATCTTGCGGCAAAGGGCGACAAAGTCGGCGGAAGCGGCCATCAGGAAGATCTGGAGGTTCTTGTTGGCGTTAAGTTCCTGGTATTTGCTTATAAGTACGTTTACGTCTTTGTATGATGGATTGTCGGCCTGCAGGAGGTGGAGCAGGGGAAGGGCCTTGCTTATTTCGTTTATCTTAATATAGGAAACGGAAAGGTAGTACCTCAGTTCCGCCAGAATATCGGGCCTGATATTCTCGTGCTTTAAGCCCATTTCATAGTCCTGTATCGCGAGGTCGGCCCTGCGGACCTCATTGTGGATGTTGCCGGAAATAAGGCAGGCGCTCGGGCCCATCACGGGGTCGGCGCGGAGGTGGCTGAATATCTTGATGGCCTGGTCTATCTGGTTGGCTTCATAATAGCACTCCGCCAGGGTGTAAAGGGATTCCTTGTCGTCCGGGGCGAGATCGATGGCCTTGCGGATAAAGCTCATCGCTTCCTTTGGTTTTTTCAGCCTGAAGAACGAATGGCCCATGCAGCGGAGCACAGCCGGGTTGTCCGGATTCTGAACGCGGGCCAATTGGAGGAGCTGTATGGCTTTTTCGTAGTTTTTCCGCTCAAATTCCAGTACGCCAAGGTTGTAGTTTACCTCAAAATTGTCCTGCTTTATGGCGCGTGCCTGGCTGAAGCCCCTGTAGGCCTGTTCGGAAAGGTTTAATTTCATTGCCGAAAGGGCGAAACGGTAGTTTACCTCAAATTTGTCTATTCCGGGAACAGGTTCCCTGGTTAATATATCAGCCAGGGTTTCGTAGGTTTTTACGGCCTTGTCCCAGGCGTTTTCCTCATAAGCGACATCGCCCAGAATGTTCAAGGCTTCCGGGTCAAGCGGGTTTAATGTAAGGCGTTTGTTCGCCTCGCGTAATCTGGCGTCTTTGTTTTTGGAACGCGGTTTGCCGCCGGTGGAGGGGCCATCCTTTTTTAAGCCTTTAATGACAATGAAGCCTACTATAACGAGGACGATGAGAAAAACCGCGCCTAATATTGGTATCAGATCCATCTTACTATCAATTATCGGTAATTTCAGTCTTTTATAATACAGTGAATTTACCGATATTATATTAGTACATTGACAATAGGGTAAACAAGCCCTAAATTTATATAAGGAGCTGTATCGATGGCTGGAACCATAGGCATAAAAATCGCTAACGGTGATTTTTACCCCATTATTGAGGAGAATTCTCCTGTAAAAAGACGGCTTGTTCTTACTACTGTCCATGACAGGCAAAAAAGCGTACAGATAGATCTGTTCAGGAGCATTTCAAAATCCATGTTGGACGCCCAATACATAGGCAGCCTGGTAGTGGAAAAGATCAGCTCAAAACCAAAAGGGGATCCGTCGATTGAAATGGTCATTTCCGTTGACAGCGGCGGGAATATTAACGCGGAAGCCTATGATCTTGACGCCGGTACTAATGGTGAGCGCCATTCCCTGAGCGTCTCGCTTCAGAACCTTGACTCGCTTGACGAATTGGGCGCGAACCCTGATTTTGACATTAACGGCCGCCCGCGCGAATACAGCGATGATGACCGGAAATTCCCCTGGCTTATCATGGGCCTTGCCACCCTGTTTGTCGCCCTTGTGATAGCGGCCATTTGGTTCTTCCTGCTTGGCGGCAAGGATGTCATATTCAAGGATTCCACTCCGGTGATGGCCACGCATGAAACAACCACAATACAGGCCCCGGCAGTTCAGCCTCCTCCGCCTCCACCCCCACCGCCTCCTCCGCCTCCCGAGCCTGTCGTTTCTACACCTCCTCCGCCTCCTCCACCTGTGATTAAGGCACCGGCGGCCCCGCCACCGGCAAAGACTCAGCCGGCGCGTGTCCGTCCAGTGGCGCCGGTTATGTCGTACAAGGTTCCGGCCGTCATTCCCAAAAACGGCGTTGTGTACCGTATCCAATGGGGCGATACCCTTTGGGATATTTCTTACGCTTTCTACCGGAACCCCTGGTTCTACCCGCGCATAGCGAAGGATAACAAGATCCGCAACCCGGACAGAATTCTCGCCGGCAGCAATGTCCGTATTTACCCGCAGAAATAAGCCTTTACTCGCGTTTCATCTCGCAGAGGCGCAAAGGCGCAAAGGCGCAGAGAAGAAGAGAAGAGATAAAAGAGGAAGATGAAAATTTCTCAGCATATTGCTTTTTTCTTTTCTCTTTTCTCTTTTTTCTGTCTCGCTTCATGTCACGCGCAGAAGCGTTCCTCATCGGACTTTTACGAGGGCCTGAAAAAAAGGCAGGCTGAGGCAAAAACCGGGGCCGTCTCTTGTTTTGAGAAATCCCTTGACGATCCCAACATACATATCTCCGCGGCCTCGGCCGTCGAGCTTATGAGCCTGCATTATTCCGGGACAGATATTCCCACCGCGACATTGGTTAAAATAAGAAAAAAGGCGCCCGCTCTTATAGCGAGCCCGGCCTCAGGTTCCTGGGCCCTGGCGCTGGACGCTTTAGGCGCGGGGCAGAGCGGGCCGGACAGGGAGAAAGTCCTTGCCCTGGCTCTTAACAGCGCGAACCGCCCGCCGGACGAGGCCGTCCAATACCTGCTTCTGGAATTACGCCTCACGAACTCGGTTGGCCCGGCCATAGCGGTTGATGACGCCAACGCGGTTGGTGCCGCCGCTGACAACGCCAACTCAGTGGCCGCAAATACGGGCATTTTTTCCAACGCCGAAAACGCCGCGATCGCCGGGCGCATCGCCGTTTCCCATTCCCGTTACAGGGAAGCCCTTATCTTTTTCCGTTTGGTCGCGCGGGATCAGCCCGCTTTGTTCTTTCAATACCCCGAGTTGTTAGGCGATCTTGGCAGGGCTTTCCAGTATACGAGTACGGGCAGTGAAGGCATAGACCTGTTTCTGGAATGGGAAAAGAACTTTAATGGGGACAAAGACCTGGAAGCGCTTATCCGTTTCCGGCTGTTGTTTTACTCCGCGAGGGTCGCGAGGCAACGCGGTGGCGCCACTAAAAGTGGCGGCGCCACTATAAGTGGCGATCCTCAGGACATAGAACTCTTTGAGCGGGCTTTGAACTGGGCACTCTTACTGCCCCCTCAAACCAGAAGTGAACAGATAGACGCCTGCGTCTGGTATATACTCAACTCCTCTCTTTCACAGGAACCTGGCAAGACAATCAAGTATTTGGAAAAATATATACAGTTCTGGCAGGATGACAGCTATTATTCCGACGTGATGGACAAGCTGGCGAGAGGGCTTCTCCTGAAACGGCAATGGGCGGAAATAATCAATATTTTCGCCCTTGTCAAAAACCGCCCCGGCGTGATTGGCGCTAAGTTCGCGTGGATCATAGGCAGGGCGATACAGGAAGGGCTTTTGCCCGCGCGGGAAATGGAAAGGGCCAGGGCGGAGCTGCACTCGCTGGGCATACAGTTTGGCGCGGATAGTACAGCCGAAGCTCAGCTTTCAAAAGCGTACATACGCGCGGCCTACAATAACGCCCCCGTTTTTGACAGCAGGGCTTTGTACTACAGGAGCCTCAGCGCCGCCGCGCTCAGCGAGTCGTTTTTGATATTGTCAGAGCTGACTCCGCCTGCGGAACAGCCTGAGGCTGCAACGCCAGCGTCGAAAAAGAAGGCGCCTGCGAAAAAGACAACGTTAAAAAAGACAAAGACGCCGGTAATCAGTCCTGACGAACCTTATGTAATGCAATTTCTGCTGGGCTTTTTCGCAAACAACGGCGCCGCTAAATTCGCCTCACGCTATATCAGGATGATGGAAAGCGGCCTTTCCCCGGATGAGCTGTTACGGCTCGCCGAAGCCCTGGGTAACAGTACGGTGGGGCAATACCAGGAATCAATGCGCCTGGCCTCGTTAGCTGTAAGGCATGCGGGCTACCAGCCCGGCAAGAGGGATTTGGAATTACTGTACCCGAGGCCCTTTATTGAACAGGCAAGCAAGGCGGCGCAGGAAACGGGAATAGAGCCCGCCAAGCTGTACAGCCTCATGCGCACTGAAAGCGCTTTTCATTCTGACGCGATTTCCCGCGCCGGAGCAATCGGGCTTACCCAGCTAATGCCGGCGACAGCGGAAGAAATGGCCGCGCGTATACGCCGTCTGGGAGGGCCTGACTACACCAGAAAAATTGAAAAAGAAAGCGTTGGCGTTGTAAATAGCGACGAAGTTTCAGGAACCGCTGACGCCGATATTGACGGCCGCTTAATCGCCAGCGAAGTCAGTGTCGATCTGCTTGACCCCGGCGCGAATATACACATGGGCGCGGCCTATCTCGCCTATCTTGAAGAGCGCATGGGAGACCCCCTGCTCGCGCTGCTCGCCTACAATGGCGGCATGAACCGCGTCCGCCGCTGGCGCAATTCACTGCCCGCGAAATTCCCCCCCGACCTTTTCCTGGAAACAGTTGAATACGCCGAGACCATGGAATACGGCAGGGCAGTCATCGGGGCCGCCGCCATGTACAAAAGTTTGTACTATGATTATAATTGACAGGCGATGAAAGCGTACCTTAATATAGTAGAAAACATTCTCTCGCAGGGTTTTCGCAAACAAAACCGCACCGGCGTTGACGCCCTGACCATTGCCGGGGCCATGTTCGAGCACGATATGTCCCTGGGCTTCCCCCTTTTAACAACAAAAAAAGTCCCTTTCAGGCTGGTTTTTTCGGAACTGGAATTTTTTATCCGGGGCATTACCGACAAGGAATGGCTCAAGGAAAGAAATAACCATATCTGGGACGAGTGGTGCTCGGGCGACGTGGTTCCGTACGCGAATGACGCCGAGACGCAGGCCAAAATGAAAGCCGAGCGGGAGCTTGGCCCGATTTACGGCTGGCAGTGGCGCAACTTCGGCGCCCAATACGCGGCGCATAACGAAGCGCCGAAAGGGAAGGGTGTTGATCAGCTTCGCCTGCTTGTGGATACGCTGAAAAAAGACCCCGGCAGCCGCCGCATGATAGTAAACGCCTGGAACCCGCTCGACCTTTCCCGCATGGCCCTTCCGCCATGCCATTACTGCTTTCAGGTGACTGTAATCGACGGGAAACTGAACCTCCTGTGGAACCAGCGCTCTGTTGATGTGGCTCTGGGGCTGCCCTTCAATATAGCGAGCTACGGCTGCCTCCTGCATTTGCTGGCGAAAGAAACCGGCCTTGGCGAGGGTAAGCTCGTCGGCTTTTTGGCTGACACCCACATCTATGTAAACCACGCCGACGCCATACGCGGCCAGCTTGCCAGGCAGCCCCGCGCCCTGCCCAAAATTCGTACGGATAATTTCACCTCGCTTTTCGACTGGCGCTACACCGACACCGTCGTTGACGGCTACGATCCCCACCCCTCCATACAGTTTGAAATCGCTGTTTAAGGAAAATTTAATGAAGAAGACCTCACGCCAAGGCGCGGAGGACGCCAAGGAAGAAAAAGGGGTTGTTGTAGGAGTATTTTATGGAAATGATCATTATCGCCGCAATGTCGGAGAATCGCGTAATAGGCAAAGACAACGCTCTGCCCTGGTCGTTGAAACCCGACATGGAGCATTTCAGAAAACTCACCCTGGGATGGCCCTGCATCATGGGCAGAAAAACATGGGAAGCCCTGCCCAGACGCCCCTTGCCCGGGCGCCCCAACATCGTCCTTTCACATTCACTGCCCGCGGCTTCCCTGCCTGACGCGACCATATTCCCATCACTGGGAGAGGCCATTAAGCATTGCTCGAGGTACGAAAAAATTTTTATCTGCGGGGGCGCTACCATTTACTCCGAGGCCCTGGGCTTCGCCGATAAAATCGAACTTACAGTTCTGCACAGCAATTACGAGGGCGATGTTTTTTTCCCGGAGATAAACCCTGCCCAGTGGAAAATAACCTGGACAGACGACTTTGACGGTTTTTCTTTTATAAGTTATAGTAGAATCTCCGCGTGATGAATTTCTTGGAGGATGTTATGAAAGGACCGATTTTAGTTTTGTTAGCAGCCGGTATAGGCAGCCGCTACGGTGGTCTCAAGCAGATGGACAAGCTGGGAAAAAACGGCGAGGTTCTGCTTGACTACTCCGTATATGACGCGCTTAAATCCGGTTTTGAAAAAATCGTTTTCATTATACGACACGATATCGAAAAGGATTTCCGGGAACTGGTGCTTGCCCGCATGGGGACAAAGGTAAATTGGGAACTGGCTTTTCAGGACCCGGACAGCCTTATACCTCCGGATATTTTTGAAAAGGCGCAAAAAGCCGGAAGGACAAAGCCCTGGGGAACGGCCCACGCGCTTCTCTGCGCGGCGGGCAACATCGACGCGCCATTCGCCGTTATCAACGCCGATGATTTTTACGGGCGCGGCGCTTTTGAGGTCATAGGCAAATACCTGCGGGACAAGGGCGGTGCGGGCGAGCCCGCATGCGAGTCCGCCATAGTGCCATACAGGCTGGATAAAACATTAAGCCTCCAGGGAACGGTCGCGCGCGGCGTATGCGCGATCAAAGACGAGTACCTTGTCACCGTTGACGAGCTTACAGCCATAGCCGAGAAAGACGGCGTTGTTTTTAACACAAACCCGGACGGTTCCACAAGGCAGCTTTCCCCCGACAGTCCGGTATCAATGAATTTCTGGGGCTTCCCCCCATCGATCATTCCCGAATTCAAAAAATATTTTGACGATTTTTTAAAAACTTTTTCCGCGGACATTCCCGCGCAAATAAAAAGCGAGTGCTTTATCCCCAAGGCCGCCGATCATTTTATCAAACAGGGCATCGCAAAGATAAAAGTCCTGCGGGCGGATTCCGACTGGTTCGGCGTAACATACCGTGAAGACAGAGAGGCCGCCGTCAATAAGCTCGCCGAACTGACAAAAAACGGCGTGTATCCGGAAAAGCTGTGGTAGGGGCAAGCTTTGAGCACAGCGGTTTGCCTGTTCTGGACGGCGCTCCTTTCATTTATGCCTGTTTCGGAACTGCGCGGGGCGATCCCTTTTGCCGTAGCGAATGGCCTGCCCTGGTATTTGGCTTTTTCGTTTGCCGTTATGTGCAACATACTTGTGGCTCCCGTCTGCTGGGTCTTTCTGGCCACGCTTCACAAGCTGCTTTACGGGGCAGAGACGCGAAGCGGCATAACCTGGTATAAAAACGCCTTTGACAAATTAATTGAAAGGGCGCGTAGAAAATTATCAACGGGCTTTGAAAAATGGGGCTGGCTTGGCATCGCCGTTTTTGTCGGAATACCCCTGCCGCTGACAGGGGCCTGGACAGGAACTCTGGGCGCCTGGGTGCTTGGGGTTTCCCGCAAACGGACCATGCTGGCGGTTATCCTTGGGGTTATTGTTTCGGGAACCATTGTTACCGCCCTGGTGCTGGGAGCGATAGAAGGTTTTGATATATTCGTGAACAAAAAATGGAGATAAATCTTGATAATAGGAATTGACATTGGGGCGACCACGACAAAGGCGGTTTCCATCGAGGACGGGAAACTGATCCGCAAGGTTAAAATCAAGGCCTCTGACGCTGTGACCGCGGCGACGGGCGCGTTCGGCAAGATCGTTCTTGATAACGGGATTGATATTGGAGTTATCAAGGAAATCCGCATAACAGGTGCCGGAGCCGCCAAGATAAAAGGCGACATTTTTGGAATCCGCACGGAAAGGGTAGGCGAGATAAAGGCCATCGGCAGGGGAGGGATGTTCCTTTCCGGCCTGGACAATATCATAATAGCAAACATCGGAACCGGAACCGTTATAATAGAAGCAAACGATCGCGAGATTAAGCATTACGGCGGTTCCGGCGTGGGCGGCGGCACGATAATCGGGCTGGCGAAGAAACTCCTGCCGACCGCCGAATTCAACGGGGTCATCAACCTTGCCCAATCAGGCGACCTGAGCCATGTAGACCTTTTGCTGGAAGACATAATGGAAACGGACTTAAGCTTTTTGAACAAGGAGACCACTGTCGCCAATTTCGCTAAAATGTCGGATCACGCCAAAAGCGAGGACATCGCCCTTGCGATTATCAACATGGTTTATCAGGTTATCGGGGTGCTTTCAGTATTCGCGGCAAAAGCCAAGGGTCTTAAGCAGGTTATTGTCACCGGCAACGGCAGTGGAAACAAGCTGGGGCAAAAAGTTCTTGGCGATATTACCGGAATGTACGGCATAGAGTTTATCTATCCCGCCGACGCCGAATACACCACAGCCGTCGGCGCCGGGCTGGTATAGTTCACCCTCATACCCTCATACCCTTTCTTAGGGCTGTTGCTGCAGCCACTTAAGGCCTTCTTCTTTGCTAAAGCAAAAATAAAAATTCGGGCGTCCGCCCAGTTTTAAAATTCCTTCAATCATTTTTTTCTTAATGCCGTCCATCCCGACGGCTACCCCGTACTTTACATAAGGTTTATTGGATTCAACATATTTGATAAAAATATCCTTTATATTCGAATCAAACCTGACATTCTCCATGTTGGTGACGGTGCATACGGATTTCTCGGCGTGTTTCGATATCGTCTGCTTGGCCTGTTCAATTACCTCGTTAAAATCTTTTTCCGAAACGGCGTTGGAGAAATCAATGTAAACGACATTCTTCCCTTCCAGCGTAAATTCCTCGACATGTTCCATAATTATCCTTCCTTTCTGCTGTTAATTACCGAACCATGCTGTTTTTCCCTGGGTATCCATTTCTCAAGGACAGAGTTCAGTTTGATCGTATCAATCGGCTTTGATAAAAAATCGTTTAAGCCGTTTTCCAAAAACATTTCTTTTACGCCGGAAACAGCGTCTGCGGTTAACGCTATTATCGGCACATCTTTATAAAAGGGGTCTTCGTCGCCGTAGGCCCTTATGCGCTGGGTCGTTTCAATGCCGTCCATTTCAGGCATCCTGTGATCCATAAATATCACGTCATATTGATTGGTTTTTATTGCGTTTAACGCCATCATGCCGCTCTTGCACAGGGTTATCTGCGTTTCGTAGGGGGCAAGGAGTCCTTTCGCCACATTTAAATTGGTAATAATATCGTCAACAACAAGTATCTTGGCCTCCGGCGCCGTAAAACCTACAATAAGCCCGTTGTTGTCATCATAGGAGAAGGTGTCGGACTTGCCGTTTAAAATATTGGCGACAGAAATAGAATGCGCCGGCATGGATATTACATTGAGTTTATTATCTTGAATTGTTTCGCCGAATTCTGTAAGGATGACTATTTGCGCGTCTGAATCGTGTTTAAGAATCTCTTCCTTGTTTTTCTTATACAACTCAAATGACAGAAAAATGAAATCAAATTTTTGTTTTTTCAATATTTCAAAAAATTCGGAATCGGAAGTAACAACCGTGGATTTTACCCCCAGGTTATCAATGGTAAGAACAATGGAATCTGCGAATATCTCGCGTTTTTCGTAGATAAGCGTTTTCTTTTTATCCGCGTTTTCAACTTCCGCCAAAGGCTTTGGCGAACGCACAATCTGGGGCAGGGTGACTGTAAAACGGCTGCCTTTTCCGTATTCGGAATAAACTTCAATTTTGCCTCCCATGGTTTGAACAATACTGCGCGTGATGGTAAGGCCCAGTCCCGTTCCCTCAATCCCCCTGTTGCTTTCCTGATCAAGCTGTTTGTATTCGACGAAAAGGTTCTGTAAATCTTCCTGCTTTATGCCTTTGCCGGTGTCCATTATTTCCATAATCAAATTAACGGTATTTTCATTCACCGGTTCCCCGTATACCGTAAGGGTCACAAAACCTTTCTCCGTGTATTTTACGGCGTTACTCAGAATATTGAGCAGTATCTGGCGGACGCGAATTTCATCGCCTGTCAGAGCGTTGGGAATTTTGCTGTCAAGGTTAACCAATAAATGAAGCTGAGTATCAACGACCCTCATCCTTATAATATTGATCACATCGTTAATCATGGATGAGAATAAATATTCCGCCGGAACAATTTCCAGTTTTCCGGTCTCAATTTTTGAGAAATCCAGTATGTCATTAATGATTGAAATGAGGTTTGAGCCGGCCTGCTTAATGGTAATTATGTGTTCGCGGGCCTTATTCAAATCATTCGCCCGCATGGCAAGTTCCGCCATGCCTATTATCGCGTTCATGGGGGTGCGTATCTCATGGCTCATTTTCGCGAGAAATCCGCTTTTCGCCCTGGACGCCGCTTTTGCCGCTTCTTCCGCCGCCCTGTACTCCGTAATATCCCTGGAAATTCCCAGCAGCCCGATAATTTTTCCGTTTTGTATAAGCGGGGTCTTTGTTGACTTAAGAAGAACTATGGAGTTATCCGGGCGGACATGGGTTTCTTCCTTGGTTACGGTTGTCATTTCCCTGATTACCTTTAAGTTCGCGTCCATAAAGCTATGCGCCGTGGCCGAATCGAGAATATCCGCGTAAATCTCAAGGTCTGTTTTTCCGATTACGTCCTTTTCGCGGAAACCCGTGAATTTCTCATAGCTGCGGTTACAGTTTATAAATTTACATTCCGTGTCCATGCAGTACAGCAGGTCGGGGATGGTTTGGTATATGGCTGAAAGTAGGATTGTCTGATTTTCAAAATGTTTTTTAATATGCAAATTTCTGATAAACAGCAGGAAAACTACTACAAACGCCAGCGTAATAATAGTAGCGTATATAACCATAATTCATAATTATATCATAAAATACGCAAATTGACAAAAATTCGTTACTTTTCCATGATTAATTTGTTACTATTAAATAACATGAAAAAGAACGCATCCTTTTTGCTTTGCTGTCTGCTGTTGTACGCTTGTTCCGCAGGAAAACAAAAGCAAACCGCCTACGAATTTACCAATGTGCGCCGGGGCACCATTGAAAGGACTGTTTCGTCCTCAGGCACCATAAACCCGGTTTCCACGGTCAAAGTGCTGCCCCAGATGAGCGGCAAAGTTGAAAAAATATTCGTCGATTATAACGATCCTATACGCAAGGGCGACATTCTCGCCCAGCTGAATACCGACGTGCTCAAACTCAGGCGGGAACAGCAGTACGCCGTGGTGGTGAAGGCGAGGGCGAATTACGAGCTTCAGCGGATCAGTTACCGCAACCAGGAAGCCCTCGCGGAAAAAGACCTTATTTCCGAGTACGAGCTTAAAACCGGCAAAACCACCCTGGACAGCCAGGCGGCAGACCTTGCCGTTGCCGAGTCCAACCTCAAGGTCATCGAGACCGAAATGAACCAGTACGCCTATATCAAATCCCCCATTAACGGCATTGTGCTTGACCGCAAGATCAACATAGGCGACACGGTTGTTGACAGCTCAAGCAACAACTCATCGGCCATTTTTACCCTTGCCGAAAACCTGAGGGAGATGCAGATTGAGGCGGCCGTCGGCGAGCTTGACATCACCTCCATTCACAAGGGGCAGCAGGTGCGCTTTACCCTGGAAAGCATGCCCGGCCGGAATTTCTCCGGCGAGGTGGAGACCCTCCGCATGGTTCCCGTAATGACGAACGGGGTCGTCTCCTATACCGTGATTGTCAAAGTGGAAAATCTTGACGGCTCGCTGCTTCCGGGAATGACATGCGCCGTGGACTTTATTGTGGAGCGCGGCGAAAATATCCTCATGGTTCCCAACGCCGCCCTGCGCTACCAGCCCACGGGCCTAAGCGAAGAAAAAATCGCCGATATGGTTTTTAACGCGGGACTGGCGAACATGGACGACGAGCAGAAACAGGCGGCGATTGAGGCGAGAAACCTGGCAAAGGCCCAGCAGGTACAGAACCCCGGACAGGGCCAGGGCCCGGGTCAGAATTCCGGCAACGGCCTTCAAAACCTGATGATGGGGGGGCAGGGATTCCGAATGCCAGGTGAGAGACGCGGAAGAGGACAGGGCCCCGGAGCCGAAGCGGGCGAAGGCAGGCGCGAACAGGTTGTTATGCGTAACCTCTGGTATTTGGATGACGAAGGCAAACTTGAGGTGATGCGCGTCCGCGCCGGTATTTCCTCGGGCTCTTTCACGGAGGTTCGCAGCAGGGAAGATATTGAAGGCAGGCAGATTATCCTGAGGGAGAAAATTTAGTGTCTGTCATTGAGCTTAAGGGGATCAGGCGCGAGTACCGGATGGAGGCGAAGCCTTCGAGGAAAGCCGAAGCCGCGTCTTCTGTTGAAGCCGAGGCAGTTATTGTGCGCGCCCTTCGCGGCGTGGATTTTTCCGCGGACGCGGGTGAATTTGTCTCCGTTATGGGGCCCTCCGGTTCAGGTAAATCCACCCTGATGAACATACTCGGCTGCCTTGACAAGCCGAGCGGCGGAACCTATACACTGGACGGCATAGAAACCTCCAAATCGGATTCGAACACCTTCGCCTATATCAGAAACCGCAAAATAGGTTTTGTGTTCCAGTCTTTCAACCTGCTCGCCAGAACAACGGCCCTTGAAAACGTGGAGCTTCCGCTTTTTTACCGCCGCCGCCTGTCAAACGAAAAAAAACAAAATTCCCAAATACGCAAGGAGCAGGCGATCGCCGCTTTAAAGACAGTGGGGCTGGATACCCGCATGGATCATTACCCGTCCCAGCTTTCAGGCGGCCAGCAGCAGAGGGTCGCCATAGCCCGCGCCATTGTGAACGATCCGGCCTTTATCCTCGCGGACGAGCCTACGGGCAACCTTGACACGGGCATGACGCTTGAGATAATGGGGCTTTTTCAGGAACTGAACAGGCAGGGAAAAACGATAATCATGGTAACGCACGAGCCTGAACTCGCGGCCTATACCCGGCGCATAATTACCCTGCGCGACGGCGAGCTTGTTTCCGACAAGCAGGTAAGCGAAAAACGAAGCGCGTTAGACGATCTTGAGCAATGGAAAAAAGACCACTCGCTTCTTGCCGCCGGCGGCGGGAGCGTTTAAATCATGAACATAGCGCAGCTTTTGCAGACCTGTTTTCGCTCGATTTTCCGCAACCGTATGCGCAGCCTGCTCACTTCGTTAGGTGTAATTATTGGCGTAGGCTCGGTAATAATAATGGTAGCGTTAGGCGAGGGCTCCCAGCGGGAGATTGAAAGGCAGATAACCGAGATGGGAGCCAATCTGCTGTATATAATGCCGTTTAACTGGTCGGGCAGGGGCGGGCGGCGCATGTCTTTTCGGGGAAGCACCTTTACCAAAAAAAACCTTCAAAAAATTAAAGACGAGGCGAGTTTCGCCACGGCGATTTCCGGCAGGGTCGATACGACGCTTAATATTGTCGGCCCGGAGGGAAGCGCGCAGGTTAGTATTCAGGGAGTCGAGCCTGATTATATTAAAGCCAGGAACTGGAAAATCAAGGACGGCGTATTTTTTGACGAGGATGATTTGCTGGAAAGAAACAGGGTGGCTGTTTTGGGAAACACTACGGCAAAAAACCTTTTTAGGGACGCGGAAAGCGGCCTGTCTCAGCAAATAAGAATTGGAAACATATATTTTACAGTCATCGGCCTTCTTGAAAGCAAG